>Ga0209191_1000761_pt1 | contig 23493 bp, 18 predicted proteins | sample S_130626_EF_Meta_FD_187320 | JGI IMG/M metagenome (GOLD analysis project Ga0209191, IMG submission 187320) | Freshwater microbial communities from Lake Simoncouche, Canada to study carbon cycling - S_130626_EF_MetaG (SPAdes) (version 2) | ecosystem: Environmental > Aquatic > Freshwater > Lake ...
GTGTTGAAGCCCATGAAATTGGTGTTGTCACTCGTTTGTCTGACACCCCTCGCGAAGATGCCTTTGCCTATGCAGCAGAGATCTGTAAGCGCAGCCCTGACGCGGTGCGAGGAGCTAAGGAATTGCTCAACCGCATGACATTGGATTTCGCTGCTGCTCAGTTCGCAGCCGAGCGACGCATCATTGGCAGCCTTGTTGGTGGTCATAACCAGCGTGAATCGGTGATGAGCGACTTCGAAAAGCGCGCTCCTGCCTATATCGACGCCAAGTAAGCCAATATTCCCTTGGTGAGGGGCCGTCTGCCTCGGTAGTCTTAACTCTGCTCGGGCCAGCGTTGTCCCGGGAGAACACATTTTGATTCTCCGCCGTGCTTGCACGGTTCCTGTAAGGACTAAACGCTTATGAACCCAGATCTCCCGCTTGCCCACGGCTTGTATGACCCACGTTTCGAACACGATGCCTGTGGTGTTTCTTTTGTGGCGAACATCAAGGGTGTACGCAGTCGCGAGATAGTGACGCTTGGTATCACGGCCTTGTGCAACATGGAACACCGTGGTGCAACAGGTGCTGAAGCCGAAACAGGTGACGGTGCAGGAATCTTGATTCAAGTTCCTGATGCGTTCTTGCGTGCGGTAGTTGATTTTTCACTTCCAGTAGCTGGCGCCTATGCAGCCGGCTTGGTGTTTTTACCTTCTGATCCAGCACGTGCCGCAACAGCTGTTGCAACGGTTGAGAAGATCATGACTGAAGAAGGTCTTCGTCCACTTGGTTGGCGTGATGTTCCCATCAACCCAGATTGTCTCGGTGCATCTGCCCGCGCAATGATGCCGATCATTCGCCAGTTCTTTGTTGATGACCCGGCCGGCGCACAGGGAATTGACATTGATCGCAAGATTTTTGTTCCACGTAAGCGCATTGAGTCCGCTCTTGTCGGCGACATGCGTACGTACTTTTCATCGTTGTCATCGCGCACGCTGGTGTACAAAGGCATGTTCACGACTCCTCAACTTGGAGATTTCTTTCCTGACTTGTGGGATGACCGCATGGAATCCTGCCTCGCGATGGTGCACAGTCGATTTTCTACAAACACGTTCCCGTCTTGGCCGCTTGCGCATCCGTACCGGTACATCGCCCACAACGGCGAAATCAACACAGTGCAAGGCAACCGCAACTGGATGGCCACGCGCGAAGCATTGCTTGATAGCGACATGATTCCTGGGCTCGAGCGTGCTTTCCCAATTTGCTCACCAAACATGAGCGACTCTGCAAGTTTTGACGAAGTGCTTGAACTGTTGCACCTGTCAGGCCGCTCACTGCCACATGCATTGTTGATGATGATTCCAGAGGCTTGGGAAAACAACACCAGCATGGACCCAGCACGGCGTGCTTTTTATCGCTTCCATTCCTCGTTGATGGAACCATGGGATGGCCCAGCGGACGTGGCATTCACAGACGGCACATTGATTGGTGCAGTTCTTGACCGCAACGGATTACGCCCGGGTCGCTATTGGGTCACAAACGACGACCTTGTTGTACTTGCATCTGAAGCTGGCGTTCTTGATATCGAACCATCGCGCGTTATCCGCAAGGGCCGTTTGCAGCCAGGAAAGATGTTCCTTGTTGACACATCACTTGGTCGAATCGTCGACGACGAAGAGATCAAAACTGAATTGGCTGCGCAGCACCCGTACGAGCAGTGGTTGACAGAAGGTCTCACTGAACTGTCGTCGTTGCCAACTCGTGAACATGTGGTCTACAGCAATGACAGTGTGATGCGACGTCAACAAATGTTTGGTTACACAGAAGAAGAACTCAAAGTCATTCTTGGTCCTACGGCTCGAACCGGAACTGAGCCACTTGGTTCTATGGGAACAGATACTCCGATAGCCGTTCTGTCAGACCGCTCGCGGTTGTTGTTTGATTACTTCCAGCAGTTATTCGCGCAAGTAACGAACCCGCCACTCGATGCGATTCGTGAAGAAGTGGTTACTGCAATCGGCACAAGCGTTGGGCCGGAAGCAAATCTGTTGGCTCCTGGCCCAGATAGCTGTCGCCAGCTCGTTCTGCCGTTCCCAATTATTGACAACGATGATCTCGCAAAGATCATTCACATCAATGATGACAATACGCACGCACATCTTGCTGCGGTAGTGATTAGTGGTTTGTATCGCGTTGCCGACGGTGGGGCTGGCTTGCGGTCAGCGCTTGATGATGTTCGTGCAGAAGTAACTGAAGCAATCATTAATGGTGCACGCATCATTGTGTTGTCAGATCGCAACTCAGATGAAGTGTTCGCGCCGATTCCGTCGTTGTTGCTCACAAGTGCTGTACATCACCACCTCATTCGTGAAAAGCGTCGTACACAAGTTGGTTTGGTCGTTGAATGTGGTGATGCTCGCGAAGTGCATCACATGGCGTTATTGGTCGGCTTTGGTGCTGGTGCAATTAACCCGTACCTTGCGTTTGAGACCGTGGAAAACATCATCTCGAACGACATGTACTTGCTCGGGTCAATGGATCCGTTGAAGGCCATAAAGAACTACATCAAGGCATCCGGCAAGGGCGTCTTGAAGGTGATGTCGAAGATGGGTGTATCAACAGTTGCCTCGTACACCGGCGCACAGATTTTTGAAGCAATTGGTTTATCTACAGAATTGGTTAACGAATTCTTTACAGGAACTGTGTCGCGTTTGGGCGGCATTGGTCTTGATGAAATTGCCGCCGAAGTTGCAACACGTCATGCATTGGCGCACCCAACACGTCCTGACCTTCGTTCGCATCGTCGAATTGAACTGGGTGGCGAATACCAGTGGCGTCGCGAAGGGGAATACCACCTCTTTAACCCAGAGACTGTGTATCGCTTGCAGCATGCAACGCGTGCAGGTCGTTACGACGTATTCAAGCAATACTCACGTGACGTTGATGACCAGTCGGAACGTCTTGCAACATTGCGCGGATTGTTTCACCTGCGCACGGCCGACCGTCCGTCAATCTCTATCGATGAAGTAGAGCCAGTGTCAGAGATCGTGAAGCGTTTCTCAACTGGTGCAATGAGTTACGGCTCAATTTCTGCTGAGGCACACGAGAACCTCGCAATTGCAATGAACCGTTTAGGTGCAAAGAGCAACACCGGTGAAGGTGGAGAAGACCCAGAGCGGTTTCTTCCTATGGCTAACGGCGACTCAAAGCGTTCATCAATTAAGCAAGTGGCTTCTGGTCGCTTTGGTGTCACTAGCGAATATTTGGTGAATGCCGATGACTTGCAGATCAAAATGGCACAGGGCGCAAAGCCCGGTGAGGGTGGACAATTGCCTGGCTACAAGGTGAACCCAGCCGTTGCAAAGACGCGTCACTCGACTCCTGGGGTTGGACTCATCAGTCCGCCTCCTCACCACGACATTTATTCCATTGAAGACTTGAAGCAATTGATTCATGACTTGAAGAACGCGAACCCAATGGCACGCGTTCATGTGAAGTTGGTTGCCGAAGTTGGAATCGGCACAGTTGCAGCTGGCGTCAGTAAAGCAAAAGCAGACGTTGTGTTGATCTCTGGTCATGACGGGGGAACTGGTGCATCACCATTGACTTCGTTGAAGCATGCAGGCGCCCCATGGGAACTTGGTCTTGCAGAAGCACAACAAACACTGATGTTGAACGGCCTGCGCGACCGAATTGTGGTGCAGGCAGACGGACAGATGAAAACTGGTCGTGATGTAATCATTGCAACACTGCTCGGCGCTGAAGAGTTCGGTTTCGCTACGGCTCCACTAGTGGTGAGCGGGTGCATCATGATGCGTGCGTGCCATTTGGATACGTGCCCAGTCGGAATCGCAACGCAGAACCCTGAATTGCGCAAGCGGTTTAATGGCCAGCCTGAATTTGTCATTAACTTCTTTGAATACATTGCAGAAGAAGTTCGTGAGTATTTGGCCGAACTTGGTTTCCGCACACTGAAAGAAGCAGTGGGTCACGTAGAACTCATTGATGCTGAGAAGGCTGTGAATCATTGGAAGGCTCAGGGACTTGATATTTCTCCGATGCTCATGGTTCCACAGAATCCGTATTCGTCAACTCCATACATGTCAGTCGCACAAGATCATGGTTTGGCAGATGCTCTTGATAATCAGTTGATTACATTGTCAATGGCCGCTCTGGCTGATGCGACTCCTGTGTCTATTTCATTGCCAATTCGCAACGTCAACCGAACGGTCGGAACAATGCTCGGCTATGAGATCACAAAGAAGTGGGGGGGCGAGGGCTTGCCAGACGGCACCATCACTATCAACTTCACCGGTTCTGCTGGTCAAAGTTTCGGAGCATTCGTACCATCAGGTGTCGACATGCGTCTCGAAGGTGACAGCAATGACTATTTGGGCAAGGGACTTTCTGGTGGTCGTATTGTGTTGCGCCCACACCGTGATTCTCCATTCGTGGCTGAAGACAATGTGATTGCGGGCAACGTCATTGGTTACGGCGCAACTGCTGGCGAAATATTTATTCGCGGCATGGTGGGTGAGCGTTTCTGTGTTCGTAACTCTGGAGCAACTGCGGTTGTCGAAGGTGTCGGTGACCATGGTTGTGAGTACATGACAGGTGGCAACGTTGTTGTTCTCGGCGCAACTGGCCGCAACTTCGCGGCTGGAATGTCGGGCGGTATCGCGTATGTCTATGACCCGAAGAATGAGTTCTCTGGAAAAGTGAACTATGAGATGGTGGAACTTGAGACCGTCGAAGGCATTGATGCCGAATGGTTGCGTACAACAATTGCGCGCCACTTGGAATTCACTGGTTCAGCAGTCGCAGAGCGAGTCTTGAATGACTTTGCCAGTGAAGTCACACATTTCCGCAAGGTAATGCCACGCGACTACAAATTGGTTCTCTCTGTTATGGCGTCGGCTAAAGCTGATGGCCTGACAGAACAAGAAACGTCCGATCGAGTGATGGAGGCTGCCCGTGGGTGAGACAACAGGATTTCTAAAGTGGGGTCGCAGTGGACCAACACGTCGACCAGTGGAACTTCGTTTGAAGGACTGGAAAGAGGTGTACGAACCTTTTGATAGCGAGATTCTCAAGAGCCAAGCTGGCCGTTGCATGGACTGCGGTATTCCGTTTTGCAATAACGGATGTCCGCTCGGCAACCTGATTCCAGACTGGAACGATTTGGTCTATCGCGAACATTGGCAGGATGCCATTGAGCGTCTACATGCCACAAACAACTTTCCCGAATTCACAGGTCGTCTCTGTCCTGCGCCGTGCGAATCAGCATGTGTGCTTGGCATCAACCAAGACCCGGTGAACATCAAACAAGTTGAAGTTTCAATTATTGATCGTGCATGGGCTGAAGGTTGGGTAACTCCACAGATTCCTTCATTGCAGACAGGAAAACGTATTGCTGTTATCGGTAGTGGGCCTGCAGGTCTTGCAACTGCGCAACAGTTGACTCGTGCCGGACACTCTGTCGTTGTGCTTGAACGTGCTGACCGTATTGGTGGCCTTCTGCGCTACGGAATTCCTGAGTTCAAGATGGAAAAGAGTCACCTTGACCGTCGCCTCGAGCAGATGCGTGAAGAAGGAACTGAGTTCCGCACAAATGCAGATGTCGGCGGCTCTGTTGATATGGAAATCCTCCGTGCATCGCACGACGCAATTGTTCTTGCATGTGGCGCAACGTCTTGGCGTGACCTCCCGATTCCTGGTCGTGAACTTCATGGCGTGTATCAGGCAATGGAATATCTACCGATTGCAAACAAAGTGCAAGAAGGCGATTCAACAACTTTTGACATCGATGCAAAGGGAAAGAACGTGGTCATCATTGGCGGCGGCGACACAGGAGCTGACTGTTTAGGAACTGCACTTCGTCAAGGCGCACAGCAAGTGATTCAACTTGAGATCATGGCTCGACCTCCAGAGACTCGCTCTGCGGGCAATCCGTGGCCGCAGTACAACATGATTTATCGCACATCGTCGGCTCATGAAGAGGGTGGCGAGCGGATCTTTAGTGTGAACACCGAACGGTTTGTTGACGACGGAAATGGAAACGTACGCGCGTTGTTGATTCACGAAGTGGAGATGGTCGAAGGCCGATTCGTAAAGAAGGAAGGAACCGATTCCGAGATTCCGGCTGACCTTGTATTTCTTGCAATGGGATTTGTTGGTCCTGACAAAGGCTCATGGCTTGATCAGTTAGGCGTCAACCTAGATGAACGCGGCAATATCGCCCGCGACAACGAATACCAGACGAACGTTCCGGGCATCTTTGTGGCCGGTGACATGGGTCGAGGTCAGAGCCTCATTGTGTGGGCTATTGCTGAAGGGCGTGCGTGTGCAGCTGGCGTCGATTCATACCTCATGGGTGAAACGTCGTTGCCATCACCGATACTTCCTACTGCTCGTCCCTTGATGTGACAACGGTGGCCTCGAAGCGTCACCCTTTAGGTGCTCTCAGGCTCTACTGTTGTTCTCTGTGTTAAGAAACCGCCTCAATCCGAGATCAAAGTCCACGTCGCTGGCGTTGGTATTTGTCATGGTTTCTGGTTTTGGTTTTGCCTCATGCGGTGGAGACACATTGGGAGTCGCAACCACAGTCGTGAATGTGACCCCTACTAACTTTGCAACCATTCCACCGGTGGTTAGTACGTTGCCTGGTCCAAGCACCACATTGCCGTCTAATGCGGTTGGCACCGAAACGGTGTACACGGTTGTTGCAGGCGATTCTCCACTCGCCGTTGCCAATAAGTTCGGTATTTCACTGACAACGTTGTTGGCGTACAACGCAATGGTCAGCCCAGCGCAGTTTCCATATCCCGGTCAGACATTGAAAATTCCACCACAAGCGGTTGTTGCCCCTGTTGATCCGAATGCGACACCAGCAAATCCAGCTGCTCCGGGAGCTACTAATGCACCAGCGGCTCCTGTTGGTCCTGGTTGTGGCACTCGACCTGCAGGCACGTACGCAATTGCGAAGAACGACTCCTTTTACAAGATTCAGAAAAATTTCTGCGTCTCGCTTGGTGCGCTATTGACTGCAAACAATTGGCCAGACAGCAGCCAAATTTTGCTGCCAGGTCAAGTAATCAATATTCCTGCCGCTGGCAGTTAATGCGTAGTGTTGCGCTTGCGTCGTGCGTGACGCTCTGTCGCATGAACAATTAGTTCGTCGATGAGGTCTGGATATTCCAGGCCTGACGCAGCCCACAGTTTCGGGTACATCGAGATTGGTGTGAAACCAGGAATTGTGTTTATTTCATTGCACAAGAACCCGCGACCATTTTCCTCGAAGAAAAAATCAACGCGTGCCATGCCTTCACAATGAAGGGCCTCGTATGCAGCAATTGCCAATGCACGAATGGTGTCGGATTGTTCTGGGGTGAGGCGTGCAGGAATGTTCAGAGTTGCAGCATCTGTGACGTACTTGTCTTCGTAGTCGTAAAAGTCATTTCCCGGTGTAATTTCACCGGCAACTGACGCGCGAGGAGAGCGATTACCAATAACTGCAACTTCAATTTCTCTGCCGACGATTGCTTCCTCGCACACAATCCATTGGTCGTAGGAAGCAGCAAGTTCTATTGCTGCACGGAGTTCATGTAGGTCGTGCGCTTTTGAAACACCAACGGAGGATCCCATATTGGCTGGCTTTACAAACATGGGAAAGCCAAGAGAAAGCACAACGTCGTTCAAGCTGTCAGGCGTGACTGTGTCTTCGCGCAATGTGGCATGTCGCGCTTGTGGAATTCTGGCCTGAGCAAAAATTGATTTTGACACGCCTTTATCCATGGCAACTGCGCTGGCTAGAACTGCGCTACCGACATAGGGAAGATCAAGAATTTCGAGGAGTCCCTGGATAGTTCCGTCTTCGCCGAGTGGGCCATGAAGTAACGGCATCACAACGACGGGGCCAGATTCTGCCAACAGGGAAAGAACTGTTGAAGTTGTCTCTGTTCCTGCAGCAATCAAATGAGTTGGTACGGATGCGGGGTCAACACCGCCATTCGACAATTCGGCCATGTCAGGCAGGTGCCATTTTCCGTCACGGGCAATGCCAATGGGTACCGTGCGATACGTGTGTGGATTTGCGGCACGAAGAACATGAGCAGCAGTCACACAACTCACGTCGTGTTCTGCTGATTGCCCACCAAAAATAACCACGAGGGTGGTGCGCCGGTCGGTGGTGTCCATCGGTAAGACGGTACTCGCCACTAGGGTCGTTCCATGCTCATCACCGCCTCTGAAGTGGCTTTCGTTGCTCACGGAACGCTTGTGGGGCTTGATTGCGAGGCTTCGGGTATTGCTTTTGATTCTCGAGCCCTGCGCCTTGGTCAGGCGTTTGTGGCTTTAGGGGGCGAAGCAGATGGTCATGATTTTCTGCAAGCAGCTTCCATTGCTGGTGCACCTTTTGCCATTGTGCAACGAGGAAGATCTATCGATGCTTTGACCTGTGTTGAAGTTGATGATTGTGAAGCAGCTTTAACTGCGCTTGGACGCCATTGTCGAGAACGTCTTTCTGGCTCGACTAACGGTCGTGTCATTGGAATTACGGGCTCGGTCGGAAAGACCAGCACGAAAGATTTGGTTCTTGCTGTTTTGCGATCACAGTATGCAAATGCACACGCCCCAGAAAAGTCGTTGAACAATGACATTGGGGTTCCTGTCACCATTATCAATGCACCTGATTCATGTGACGCACTGGTACTCGAAATGGGAATGCGTGGTCTCGGAGAAATTTCCAGATTGTGCGATGTGGGTCATCCGCAGATTGGTGTGATTACTGAGGTCGGCGATGCACACAGTGAGAGAGTCGGTGGAATTGAGGGAGTGGTTCGCGCCAAAGCTGAACTTGTCCAAGCCCTCCCAGCGTCGGGAGTTGCGATTGTTAATTCAGACTCTGTGAATGCGATGAAAACCGTGCATGGAATATCGGCGCGAGTGATGACCTTTGGGTCATCTGCAACTGCCGCCGTGAGATGGGAGATTGTCTCCTCGGATGAGCGGGGGTGTTGTGTGGTGCGCTTTACCGCGGGTGATGAAAGTGCGGTGGGAGTTGTTCCACTTCCCGGAATTCACATGGCTTCGAATGCTGCTTCGGCAGTTGCGGTTGGCATCACATGTGGAATTGGACTTACACAGTGTGTTGAGGCTTTATTGAATGCGCAAAGCGCAAGCCAACGAATGCAGTGGGTTACTGGTCGTAATGGAATACGCATCCTTGATGATTCCTATAACGCAAACCCGATATCGGTAGCAGCTGCATTGCGAACTGTGGCAGAAAATCCAGCCAAGAAAAGATATGCGGTGTTGGGAGTAATGGCTGAAGTTCTTCACTCAGACATAGCTCACCAAGAGATTGCAGCATTGTGTCGGCAGTTGGGAATCGAGCTTCTGGCATTAGAGACTGATCTCTACGGAGTTGAAGCGATGTCGCTTGCTGACATTGAAAGTTCTTTAGGTGGCCTCGACGTTAGCGACGTGGTGCTTGTTAAGGGCTCGCGCGTTGCAGCAACTGAGCGAGTTGTTCAAGCCTTAATGGGTTGAGGATCAACTTTTTGATCGATTTTTTCGATATTGCACCACCAGGACAAAAACAAAGCCCACAGAGCACCCATATACAAAACAGGCCGTGAGCCGATGGCATCCATGACGGGGCCAAATAATGCATTACCGATTGGAATTGTTCCGCCAAAGGCCATGAACCACAAAGCCATCACGCGTGCACGAATAGTTGTCTCAAGTCGACTTTGAAACACGGTCATCAAGGATGTTGTTGTACCGAAGTATGCGATACCGAGGAAGAAAGCAGTGATGAACGCAAGGGTTGTTCCACGAATTGTTGCAAACATGGTCATTGATACCGCGAAAGCCAAGAATCCAGCACGCGAGACTTTTCGTTTGTCGAATGGAGCAAGCACGGTGCCGATTGCAAGTGCGCCTAGGAGGGCACCAAAGCCCCAGGTGGCATAGAGCCATTTATACATCACGGTTTTCGGTTGAATGCCAAACGTGAGGTCAGCCACTGCCGGAAACAGTCCGACGAATGGAAGGCAGAACATTGAGAATGAACTCATTGAGATCAACATGCGACCAATTGATGGCCTGTCGCGCGCAACACGGAATCCAGCCGTGAAAGATTTGAGTCCTTGTTCTCGTTGCGGTGTGTGGGGAGGAAGAGTGATGTGTAACACAGCCCATGTCACAAACAGATACGTGGCCGCATTAAAAATGAATACCTGTCCAGCTGTAACGCCCCAACTCATCATCACGGCAACGAGAATTGGACCAGAAACGCGCGATCCATTTATAGATGCAGAGTTCAAACTGATTGAGCCACCCAGATCTTCTGGTCGCACAAGGCTCGGAAGAACTGCAGAAAATGCCGGAGCGTTGCATGCATTTCCGATGCCAACAGTCATCTGTGCAAGAAACAGGGTGAGTATCGGCGCATGGGTGATAGTGAGAATTCCCAACAGGACTGAGCCGAACATCTGAATCGATTGGGCAAAGACAAGCCACTTGCGCCTATCGAATCTGTCTGCAAGAACGCCAGCAGGAATGGAAAGGAGAAGAAGGGGGCCCAACTGGGCGAAAACAAAAATACCGACTGCTGAAGCTCGGTGAGTGCGTTGGTAAATGTAGGCGGGGAGCACCACATTCTGCATCCAGGTTCCGATGTTCGACAGAAAGTTCGAATACCACATGATGCGGAAATCTCGATACCCAAATGCTGCTCGTGCTGTACCTGGCCTGGCAGGGGCGCGCTTCTTTGTGGTCTGGTTAGCAGTATCTGTCATAGGGGTCGATTCGACGCTACTTCTCACGGCAGGCTTTTGGCGTGTTGGTCCACGCACCAGGGTCCGAATGTGGCAAGAATGGCAGCGTGCAAATAGATACACCGACAACAGTGACGTCTTCAACGACAAACGCCGATAGCTGCCGAACTCGGTATGGCACATTTGCTGAGTGTCCGCTATGTACCGGCGATCTCACACCAGAACATGCGCACTTCAAGTGCCGCACGTGCGGTTGGCGAGATAGTTGCTGCGACTAACGCGACGGCGTGAACTTCAGCGGAAGTGACGCCGGCCCAAAAATGCCCACACTTGACGGTTTGTAGACAACGGGACCATCCAGTTCTAGATTCGGCATCCGTTGTGACAACACCGTGAATGCTTCTTGAAGTTCCGCGCGAGCAAGTGACGCTCCAAGGCAATAGTGAATACCTGCACCAAGCGACAAGTGTGGTTGTCCGACTGGCTCGCGCGTGATGTCAAAAACTTCCGGCGTTGGAAACACTGAGGCGTCGTAGTTTCCGGTGCTCATAGATGTGCTCATGAAAGTTCCCTTAGGGAAAAGAACTCCGTTGTATTCAATATCTTCCGATGCGAAACGAATGGTGCCTCCAACCGCGCCAGAGAAACGCAATACCTCTTCCACCGCACGTTGTGCGAGTGATGGGTCCTTACCGAGAAGTGCCCATTGCTCTGGATACTCGGCAAACAATGCGAGCGCGAGACCCAATTGATTACGAGTGGTGTCAGTGCCGCCAACGATGACAGCGTCCACCATCATTGTGAGTTCTTCAGTGTTGAGCTTGTCGCCGGCTTCTTCAGCTGCAATGAGGTCGGTGATGAGGTCATCGGCTGGCACGCTTCTGCGCTTCTCGATGAGTCCTTCTGTGTACTTTTCTAGTTCTTGCTGAGCAGCAAGAAAGACAGACATGTTCTGCGCCAGATTTTCACTAAAGATGAGCAAGATTTCAGTGGCAAGTCGACTAAAAAGTTTCCAGTCTTCTTTAGGAGCCCCTAACAGCTCACAAATGATGGGGATGGGGTACGGCTCGCAAATTTCGCGTACAACTTCGGCTTTGCCGGACGCGGTAAATGGGTCAAGAAGTGAATTCACAGTCTCACGCATAAATGGCCGAAGGCGGTCGGCGCTGCGTGGCGAGAATGCTGGCGCAACGAGGCGTCGCAACCGAACATGAACGTCGCCTTCTGCGTTCAAAATAGAAACTTGGCGACGGCTAAGAAAAGCTTCATCGGTAATGCCTTGAAGTTGCGCAATCATGCCAGTGGCTGAGTGCCACCGCTTGTCGCGCAAAATTCCCATAACGGATTCATAGGTCAATACTGAGTACCCAATGTCGGTTCGTGCGAGCCAACTCTCTTTTGCTATCCCTCGCAACAGAGCATGACGATCTGATCGCTGCTGGTCCATGATGAGGGGGACTTTGGGGATTTGAAGGTCAGATGCATGTGTGGCCATCGCTACAACCTATTCGCTGCGAGCTTCTCGTGGCGTAACGCACAGAACTGAACCCCGTGTTGGTGGACGCCATGGTGCGATATGTGGAATCCTTGCTGTATGCAGAGTTTCAAGAACTTTATTAATGGTGAATATGTCGATGCGAGTGATGGTCAGACAACCGCCATTATCGATCCGTCCACGGGACAGCAATATGGCGAGGCCGCTCTCAGTGGCGCGACGGACGTTGATACAGCCATGAAGGCTGCTGTTCATGCATTCAAGTCGTGGGGCCAAACAACACCGTCGGAACGTTCGTTGGCTCTGTATCGCATCGCAGATGCAATCGAAGCCCGTGCCGATGAAATTGTCGCTGCTGAAGTTCAAAACACTGGCAAGCCAATCGCACTCACCATGAGTGAAGAAATTCCTCCGATGGTTGACCAGATTCGTTTCTTTGCCGGTGCTGCGCGCATGTTGGAAGGCAAAGCCACGGCAGAGTACATGGCAAACATGACATCGATGATTCGTCGTGAACCAGTTGGTGTGTGTGCTCAAGTTGCTCCTTGGAATTATCCGATGATGATGGCTGTATGGAAATTCGCACCTGCAATTGCTGCAGGTAACGCAGTTGTATTGAAGCCGTCTGACACCACGCCTGCGTCGACCACTCTTCTTGCCGAGATTGCAGCGGAGTTCTTGCCAGCTGGCGTACTGAACGTCATCTGCGGTGACCGCGATACTGGTCGTGCAATGGTGACTCACGACATTCCTTCCATGGTGTCTGTGACAGGGTCTGTTCGTGCAGGTATTGAAGTAGCCGAAGCTGCGGCAAAAAGTTTGAAGCGCGTGCACCTTGAACTGGGCGGGAAGGCGCCCGTCATTGTGTTTGATGATGCAGATATCGAAGCTGCAGCCGCTGGTATTGCTGCAGCGGGGTATTTCAATGCTGGACAAGATTGCACGGCTGCAACTCGGGTCGTGTGTGGTCCAAAGATTTATGCAGAGTTTGTAGCCGCACTCGCAGAGCAGGCTGCAGCCACTCGCACAGGCGGCCCGAAGGATCTAGAGGCAGCTTTCGGCCCATTGAACAATCAGAATCAACTTGCTCGCGTTGTCGGGTTTGTTGATCGCACTCCCAAGCATGCGCGCGTGGTCACAGGTGGAGAACGCCAGGGTAATGATGGGTACTTCTTTACGCCGACGGTCATAGCTGATCTGAAACAAAACGACGAAATGATTCAGAACGAAATTTTTGGTCCGGTCATTACGGTTCAGAGATTTTCGGATGAAGATGAAGCACTGCGTTGGGCCAACGGTGTCGAATATGGGCTTGCGTCATCAGTATGGACTCGTGACTTTGGTCGCGCAATGCGTATGGCAAAGCATCTTGATTTCGGTTGTGTGTGGATCAATACTCATATTCCGGTGGTTGCAGAAATGCCACACGGTGGATACAAGAAGTCCGGATACGGAAAAGACCTGTCCGCATACGCACTTGATGATTACACCCGCATCAAGCACGTGATGGCCAATCTGGAGAGCTGAAGCCAGGTTGCAGCATCGAAATTCCGTCATCGTTGCCTGAAGGTGCCTATGCTTTGGAACGACAGTAAAGGTGGTGGTCCAGTGGCAGATGAGCGTGGGTCAGTTGAACTCGTCAATGTGACGAAGAAATACGGCGACATGGTGGCAGTTGACTCCATGAACCTTTCAGTTCATCCCGGCGAATTTTTGTCGCTATTAGGTCCTAGTGGTTGCGGCAAGACCACAACACTGCGAATGCTTGCTGGTTTTGAGCAGCCAGACTCTGGACACATCCGTATCAACGGATTGGAAGTTCAGCACATTCCCCCGTACAAGCGTGAAGTTAATACTGTGTTCCAGCATTACGCGTTGTTTCCACACATGACTGTTGCCGAAAACGTTGCATATGGACTTAAACAATCCGGCACTCCGAAGAGTGAAATAGCCGCTCGAGTTGCAGAGGCTCTTGACATGGTGCAAATGTCAAAACTTGCTGACCGTCATCCTCGTCAAATGTCAGGTGGTCAGCAACAACGAGTTGCTGTTGCTCGTGCATTGGTAAATCGCCCAAGCGTGTTACTTCTCGATGAACCGCTCGGTGCTCTTGACCGCAAACTTCGTGAAGAGATGCAGATCGAGTTAAAGCTCCTTCAGAGCCGTCTCGGAATCACATTTGTGTTTGTGACTCATGACCAAGAAGAAGCAATGTCCATGTCTGATCGAATTGCAATCATGCTTGATGGCCATATTGAACAACTGGGTGATCCTGAAACGGTCTACGAGCATCCGTCGTCCGCATTTGTGGCTGGGTTTATTGGACGAAACAATTTCTGGACTGGTGTAGCTACTGAAGATGGAGCCATTGCAGATGATGGCACTGTGTTTGTGGCATCACGACCAGAAGAAGATGTTCCGAATGGTGAAGACACTTTGTCAGCGGTGCGCCCAGAGTGCATGGTGCTCTCATCGGAACGCCCGCAACAAGCGCACAATGTGGTGCAAGCCACGGTCTCTGGAATCTCTCATTTCGGTGACGTATTGCAATATGTGGTGACCGCTGGCGACCGCGACCTGATTGTCATGTCACCGCGCACCAGCACCAACCGCCCTGCGTTGGGCGACTCTGTTTGGTGCTCGTGGGCACCAGAAGAGGTGTACCTGTTCTCGGCCCGCCAAGCCGGGGTAGTGATGGCGGAACCACACAAGGACTAAACCGCTTGGGAATGCCTGTCCGCAGACTAGGTTGTCCCTTGTACAGAATCTCTTACAACTAAAACCAAGGAGAAATCACATGTCACAGGAACTTCGAATTCTTGCCCCAGATAGTTTTCGCGACAAATTAAATCGTCGAGCATTTATCAAAGCGGGTACTGCAACTGCAGGTATGGCAGTGGTGTTGATGGCATGTGGCGGATCAGATTCTGCACCTGACACTACGGCGGCTGCTGATGGCGCGAAATTGGCATCAGGAGATTGGAGCCGTGTCATCAACAAGAGCTCAGGCACGTTGGCCATGTACACATGGGGCGACTACGACGACCCTGAATTGGTGGGTGCGCTTGCTGAATCAAGTTTGAGCGTCAAGATGAAAGTGGATTACTTCGGTAGTAACGAAGACCTCATCACCAAGTTGTCAGCAGGTGGCGGCAAGAGCAGCGGATTCGACATTGTTGTTCCAACTGGTCCATACATCGTGCAGATGATTGAAAAAGGCCTGATTCAAAAGTTGGATAAGGCGCTTCTTCCCAATATCTCCAACGTTGACCCGGCCTTTCTTGGACAAGCGTGGGATAAGAACAACGACTACTCAGTGTGTAAGAACTGGGGCTGCACAGGGTTCTACTACGACACCACCAAAATCAAAAAAGAACTCAATACGTGGCAAGACTTCCTTGACGCATGCATGGGCGAAGCAAGTGGTCAGTGCTCGATGATCGATTCTGCTCCGAACTACGCAGGTCCATATTTCTGGGCAAACGGAATCGACTGGAATACAGAAGATAAGGCAGCACTCGATGCAGCTGAGAAGTTCCTAGTGAATGAACTTGCTCCTCATGTGAAAGCTTTTGACAGTCAACCAAGTACAAAGTTGGCAGAGGGCGCGTACACCTTGTCAATGGCATGGAATGGCGATGCACGTTTGGGTCACTTCAAAATCAAAGACGCAGGCGGCAACCCAGAGGATTGGCGTTGGGTTCTCGGAACTCCCGACACTGAACTATTCATGGATTGCTTCTGTATTGCTGCTGGATCTCCTAATACTGAAGCTGCGCATGCATGGATCAACTGGATTCTCATACCTGAGAATTCCATCACGGACCTTCAGCACCACGGATTTCATACAGGCATGAAAGACATGGAAAAGCTCATCTCAGAGTTGGCTCCAGATCTTGAAAAAGGCGACATGATTTTCTTTAAGCCTGAAGAAGTAAAGACAATGCATACTCAGGTTTTGAATTCTTCAATTGATCGCTTGGTCGACATTTTGAATAAAGCCAAGGCTGAGGCCGGAGCCTGATAGGGGTGACCGCACCGGTCTCAACTACCTATCGCAAACGGCTGCGAGCCCCAAAGTTCGCACTCGCCTTACCGTCGATTATCTGGTACCTGCTCTTTTTTGCTGTGCCAATTGCCTTCATTGTCGTTTATAGCTTTGCGGCAAAAGATGGGTCAAAGTTAATTCCCGTTGACTACAGCCATTTGTCTGGTGCTAACTATTCGAATGTTTTTGACGAGACCTTCCTGAAGGTTTTCAAGTCGACATTGCGAATATCAACCATCGCGACACTCGGGTGTTTACTAATTGGTTTACCTGTTGCGTATTTTGCTGCATTCAAAGTTCCCGAAAAATGGAAAGCAATCATTCTGGCTTTAGTGGTTGTTCCTAGTTTCACTAGTTTTCTCATTCGCACCGTGGCATGGCGTATCCCGCTGGCACCGAATGGGCTCTTTTCGAAGTGGCTCGTAGACATGGGCTGGATCGGTACGCAAGGCATTCAAATTCTTGAAACACCTCTTGCCGTACAGGTTGCAATTATTTATAACTATCTCGGTTTTATGATTTTGCCCTTATTTGTGGCGCTAGACCGAATTGATATTCGCATGCGAGAAGCAAGTAAAGACTTGGGAGCAGGGCGAGTTGCAACTTTCTTTGGCGTCACGTTGCCACTTGCTGGTCCCGGAATCATTGCAGGTGTTCTATTGACATTTATTCCGATGTGCGGCGATTACGTCACGGCCACTGTTCTTGGTGGTGCAAAAGGAAACATGATCGGTTCGATGATTGCGTCGCAATTCAGTGGCGCTCAGAACTGGCCACTCGGGTCGGCGATGGCAATTCTCATGATTGGTGCAGTTCTGCTCTCTATGGCTGTTGGTGCCGCAATTGTGTGGCTCATCTCCTGGGTCTTGAAGCATCCAACTCCAATTTCAATTCGTATTAAGCACTCATTTCATGAGCGAACTCTTCGTCGCACGCGCGAAGGGAAGGCGTCGCTTTTCAGTTTCGATCTGTTGCCAATTGCGTTGAGCATCTGGACCACATTGGTGTTGGTGTTCTTATTTATCCCAATTGCCCTGGTTGTTTTGCACTCGTTTAACGGCGGCAATTCGTTCACTATTTGGTCAGGAAACCCAGGAGTGAAGTGGTGGGATGAACTTTTTGCTGGCTCGGTTGCTTGGGCCGTGTTGGTTCGTTTTCTGGCGTTGTTTGTTATTTCAGTTATTGCGCGCAATATTTTGATGCGAACGACGAAAATCTCACGTCGACTGTTGAATTGGTCAGGGCCTGCGGCCTTCTTGTTGGCTTTCGTTGTTAATGGAATGTCAACGAACTGGTATGAAACGGTGTTTGACTTTGCAAGCATTGGGGACGCTATTCGCAACTCCTTTATTGCTGCGTTTGGCGCCACGATTGTGGCAGTCATTATTGGTGGTCTTGCAGGTGTGGCGCTTGCTCGTCGGCCCGGTGTATGGACCAAGGTATTCATGGCAACAGTGTTTCTCATCCTCGTGACACCCGAAATTATGGACGCCATCGCCCTCGCAACCTGGTTTCCGCGTTTCGCAGATTTCCCCATTATTGGATACCCGTTCAAGCATGGTTGGGGGCCATTCAATGGCGGCATGAACAAATTGTGGGTGGGTCAATCTATTTATGCCGGTGCAGTGGTCACGCTTATTGTTCGTGCTCGACTTGCTGGCCTTGATGAAGCACTAGAAGAAGCCGCAGCTGATCTTGGTGCGCCCCCTGCTCGCGCATTCAGACAAATCACATTGCCACTTATTTCTTCTGCACTTATTGCGGGCGGACTGTTGTCATTCACGTTATGTCTTGACAACGCAGTTATTTCAACATTGATCAGTGAAGCTGGGTCTACCACGTTCCCAGTGGCCTTATTAGGTGCCACTCGCAGCAGTATTAAACCATTCTGGGGAGTCGGTGCAGTCATTTTATTCTGCGTTACTCTTGGTGCCCTGTGGTTCGTCACGGTTGTTTTGCGCAGGTCTGGTAACTCTTCAAGTGAAATCGCTGCCACACTTGCTGGCAGTTGACGTAGCGTTGTACCTATATGGAACCTCCGAGTAGTCGCGCAATTGCAGTACAACCACCCAACTCGCCCGAGTGGGTGCGAGATGCTGTGATTGCTGGCGGTGGACACGTTGTAGAACCTGGCGAAGCTTCAGCAATCGTGTGGACCGCAGCTCGAGACGCATCTGGCTTACGCGCGATACTCGATGACAATGATCATCTCGAATGGGTGCAAGTTCCGTTTGCCGGTATTGAAAATTTTGTGCCGGTACTCGACGATGACCGAATCTGGACTTGCGGCAAGGGTGTATACGCAGAGCCCGTGGCTGAACACGCGTTGGCGCTGGCTCTCGCTGGCATGCGACATATTTCTGCGTACTCGCGCGCTACGCACTGGACTGGTCCAGCTGGTCGCAACTTATTAGGGGCGGCCGTCACCATTGTTGGTGGAGGTGGAATTACCGAGTCTTTGGTGAGGTTGCTTGCGCCGTTTAATTGCAACATCACGGTGGTGCGTCGAACAGTTGAAAATATTGAAGGCGTGGACACTGTTGTGGGGCAAGAGAATCTGGTCGACGCATTAGTGGGCGCTGACGTTGTTTTCTTAGCGCTTTCTCTCACGCCTGAGACAGCCGGTTTGATAGGCAAACCCGAACTTGAAGTGATGGAACCGCATGCATGGCTTATCAACGTTGCGCGTGGTGGACATATTGTCACCGATGACTTGGTGTGGGCATTGCAAAACAATGTGATTGGGGGAGCAGCACTCGACGTAACAGACCCCGAGCCGTTGCCTGAGAATCATCCGCTATGGTCGCTACCCAATTGCATCATCACACCGCATGTAGGAAACACGCCAGAGATGGCGGTGCCATTGTTGTCGGCTCGCATTACGGAGAATGTCAAACGATTCATCAACGATGACGAACTCATTGGTCTTGTTGACATACGTAATGGGTACTGAGAAGACGCACTATCACGTTCTCGGTGTATCAACCGAAGCGTCCACAGATGAAATTCGACGTGCGTATCGAGAGCGAATGCGCGCAATTCATCCCGATGTCAATCACGGTTCGGCCAATGGGTCTCAACGGATGACTGAATTGAATGTTGCGTGGAAAACCTTGTCGAGTCCACATGCGCGACGCGCCTACGACGCTTCAGTCTTTGTGTCCAAGTCGTCATATGTCAGCAGTGGTGTTAGTAATGCCGATACCTTCATTGCGCATTCGCCGGCCCGATTTCCGTGGAGGGGAATGGTCATCGCCAGCATTGTTGGTGCAGTCTTAGTGCTGATTGCTCATGCCCTGACTTCGCCGAGTGTGCCTCGTCCAATCGACCAGTTGTTGTCTGGTGGCTCTTGTGTCAATATCGACTCGTCACTGTCTGCCGTCGAAATCTCGTGTACGCAACCTCACGACGCCGTGGTGCAGCAGTTGATTGCCATTGACCGGTCATGTCCGTTGGAGATGGGTCAATTTCATGATCGTCAGGGGATGGGCATTGTGTGTGTTTTGCCTGCGCGACCAGTTCCGGGGGTGCAATTGCCAGGAGATCCTGGGTAGCAACGGGTCTGACATTATTTGTCATGTAAGAAATGGTCCTGATGCCGATCAATTGGAACTATCGTTGCCCTAGTGCGAAAGTTATGTGAGAGACCTGGATGTGCGGGTCTTGCTGAAGTGTCATATGGCATTGATAAAGCACAACTCATGGTGTGGGTCGATAATCGTGCAGTTCCCGAGCGGGAATTAGCTGGTCGCTTATGTCGTCGTCATGCAAACGCACTCAGCGTTCCGCGTGGCTGGACCATTGATGATCGCCGTGATGCTGTTCCAAAATTGTTTCGAGTCAGCGACGACCCGCAACCGCCACCAGTTGTTCGTGAGAAACGAGTGTCTGCCAAGAAGGCGGAACGAGAACGTCCGTCTCTCTTTGAAGGGAACCCGGATCCTGACGAAACGCAAGCCATTCCCTGGTCTCCTCGGCTGGCAAAAACTGTTCAACCAGAAGATGATCAGCCATCATTCGGACGGTTGCTCGGCCGAGCATTTGGTCAGCAACCCAAAGACGACGAGTAAGACACATGCAGTATTCATCTGACGTTGTGCTAACTGTCGATCCTGCACTTGTGCATCCTTACGTTGCAGATCTTGCAAGGTATGTCGAATGGATGCCGATGGTGCATGACGCTGAAGCTGTAGGTGATGGGGTGTGGAATGTTGAATTGCGTGCAAAGGTCGGAGTGTTTGCGCGGTCAAAGCGTCTACGCATGAAACGCACCGTCAATACTTCGCAACACATTGTGTTTGAGCGTGACGAGATCGACGGAAAACGTCATTCGCCGTGGACCATGGCCGTTGCTCTGCAGCCGGCCAATTCGGGCTGTGTCGTGACAGTTGATCTTGCCTATGGCGGAGCTTTGTGGACTGCTGGCATCCTCGACAGAGTTCTCGCTGCTCAAGTTGAAGCGGGAAAGTCCGGATTAGCTCGCGTCGTTCACGGGGCGTAGGCGGTCAATCGACCGTTTGCTCGCTGTTCGAGCAACAGTGACGTGTCAAAGCATTCAGACAAAGATTCTGATGTCAGGGTTTGACGTATTGGACCAGACGCAATGATTTTGCCATTTTTCATCAAGGCGCAATGTGTGGTGCTGAGTGGAATTTCATCGACATGATGAGTGACTACAACAGACGGCAGTTTGGGGTTGTCTCTGGCAAAGGTTTGCAAAAGTTGAATGAGGTTTTCACGACCACCCAGATCAAGACGAGCAGTTGGTTCGTCAAGCAGTAGTGCGATGGGGTCAGTCATTAATGCGCGAGCGAGCAGAACGCGTTGTTGTTCTCCCGACGACAACGCTCCAAGTTCTCGATCTGCACACCATGCAACACCAAGCCGGTCAAGACATTCCACTGCACGTCGCGCATCGTCGTCAGAGTAGGTATGCCACCACGTTTCGAGGGCTCCATTTTTTGCGGACATAACAACCTGAGTTGCTGTTAACACTGGCCGAATCTCAGAGGCAAGCGATGCCGACATGTAAGCAATGCGAGGGCGAATGGGTCGAATATCGAACGTTCCTAAAGCAAGACCCTGCACGAAAATATCGCCGGACGATGGATGTAGATACAGCGATAGAACACGAAGAAGTGTTGTCTTGCCGCAACCATTTGCACCAAGAATCACCCATCTGTCCGTTGGAGCGATAGAGAGAGATACCGAATCAAGGATGTATCGGCCCTCTCTGACAATGCTGACATTGCTTGTCCGTAGAACTGGCGAGACATCGGGGTCGTTGGGCACGAAGACACGGTATCGGGCATGGCAGAGTAGAGACATGGTCGGCTCAACACACGAGGAACTTGAGCAAGGGTTGGCTCGCGTTATGAATGCGACCAGCATCAAGAATCTCCAACGATTATCCGGTGGAGCGTCTCGTGAAACGTGGCGATTCAGGGCAGATGATGAAGATTTCGTTCTTCAGCGAGTGCGACCAGGCACCATTGGTGGGTTCCAAGTTGAACCTCGCGTTTTGTCAGCAGCGCACCACGCGGGGGTGCCTGTCGCTGAGTTGGTAGTCGACGGTGCTGAGAGAACAGAACTACAGGCTCCCTTCATGATTGTTCGCGCAGTTGAAGGAGAAACAATCGCTCGCAAGATCTTGAGGGATGAAAAGTTTGATACAGCTCGCAAAGTTCTGACTTCACAATTGGGCATCGCAGCGGCTCAATTGCATCAGATAGATGTCTCATCTGTTCCTGGATTAGTGGCCGATGATCAGATAAAGAGATATCAAACTGTGTTGCGAGATCTTGGCGAACCTCATCCAGTCTTCGAAGCAACATTTCGATGGTTGGAGATGAACAAGCCTGAGACAACATCTGCATGTTTGGTTCATGGTGATTACCGACTTGGCAACATCATGGTGAACGCTCATGGACTTGCTGCAATTCTGGATTGGGAACTAGCCCATATTGGAGACCCCATGGAGGATCTTGGGTGGTTGTGTGTGCGCGCTTGGCGTTTCGGAGGAGCATTTCCTGCAGCAGGACTCGGTTCATACGACGAATTGTTTGATTCATACGCATCAGTGACAGGAGTGCGACCAGACCCAGACGTTGTGCGGTGGTGGGAAATTCTTGGAACGTTGAAGTGGGGAATTATTTGTATTTCACAAGCTGCGACACATTTGATGGGTATTGCCCGGAGCCATGAACTAGCTGCCATTGGTCGACGCGTCTGTGAAAATGAATATGACCTGATTGAACTTCTTACTGAGAGAACGCAATGACAGCTCCACATGACCGGCCGACAGCTTCAGAACTTCTTGAAGCCCTTCATGAATGGATGGAGCGCGATTTATTGCCGGGAGTGGATGGTCGCTTGCAATTTCACACGCGAGTCGCAATCAACATGATTGACATTGTCCGACGAGAACTTGAACTTGGTCCAGATCAAGAGATTCAACATCGAGAAGTTTTGTCGTCGTTCGGAATGAATGACGATGCTGAATTGGCAGCGGCAATGCGTGATGGTGTCTTTGATTCACATCTTGTCGATGTGCTGAATCGTTTGCGTCCTGTTGTTGAGGACAAAGTGCGGGTTGCGAATCCGCGTTATTTGCGCTGACCGCGAGATGCGTTCAAGGTCACTGGTTGACCTGCAGCCAACTGTCCACATGCCGCCGCAATTTCGGTACCACGGTTCTGTCGCGTTGTGGCGTTTACTCCTAGGTCGCGCAATAGGCGTTGAAATGCTGCAACTCGCCCTGGTGAACTGCCGACAGTTGGCCAACCTGGTGTGGGGTTCAACGGAATGAGGTTGACATGTGCAGCGGGGGTGAGTTGTAAGCACAATTCAGCAAGTTCGCGAGCATCGCGGTCTGTGTCATTAACGGCGTCAATGAGAGCCCATTCAAATGTGATGCGACGCCCTTTTGTAAACAGGTATTCACGGCATGTTTCCATCAGCATCTTGAGCGGATAGCGCTCGTTGATGGGAACCAGTTCTGTGCGTAGTTGGTCGCGAGCGGCGTGTAATGACACAGCAAGGTTCACTGGTAACGGGCGTTGAGTTAGTGCTTTGATGCCAGGAACTATGCCGACCGTAGAAATAGTGAGATGTCGAGCAGAGATGCCGATGTCTCCATGAATTCGTTCAATTGCTGCCCACACATTTGGTTCATTGGCAAGTGGTTCTCC
>Ga0209191_1000762_pt1 | contig 23466 bp, 17 predicted proteins | sample S_130626_EF_Meta_FD_187320 | JGI IMG/M metagenome (GOLD analysis project Ga0209191, IMG submission 187320) | Freshwater microbial communities from Lake Simoncouche, Canada to study carbon cycling - S_130626_EF_MetaG (SPAdes) (version 2) | ecosystem: Environmental > Aquatic > Freshwater > Lake ...
AGTCAGCATAGTTACCACTTGTGGCCACTGTGGCTAGCGTAGGAGTTCCTGTTACATTGGCATAGGCCACACTACCAGTCCAGGCAGTAGATTGTACAGTAGAATCTGGGAATGTTAATGTACCAGTGTCATCAAATGTCCATGCCTTTGATGTTCCATCAGTATTGGTCCTAATTTGGATACTTGTATCAGCGTATAACTCAGCAGTTGCCGCACCCATAAACAATGCAGTAGAATCAGTATCAGTAGTTGTTAGATATGCGGAGTTGGCTCCGTAAGTAGTAAAGTCTAGTTTAGCATTACCTAATCCACTAATCGGTCCTGGTACTGTTAACTCGCCAGTAGGATCAAATGTCCAGATTCTCGCAGAACTATCCGCCGCATCAACGGTTATCTTTACACTTTCTGTAGAAGTTAGATAGACATCACCGGAGGCAGCTTTGATTTCTATAGCGTTGGCATCTCCGGCATTGTTGCCTGCTGATGAGCCAAATATAAGTTTACCACCACCAGGAACACCATCGGGAAAGTAGCTCAGGCTCTGATCAGTGCCATCAAGGAATAGATACTTGCCAGTAGTGCTGTGTGTTGTACCAATGTAGAAACCAGCGGTGTCTGATGCTAAAAGATTCCAGTTTAGTGTTATCCTATCGCTGCCTAAGCTATTGTCGCTGAATTCCCAAACAAAACTGTTTGTATTGCCAATAGTAGTAGTTGGCATTGTAACAGTCTGTCCAGCGTAGTTAGCACCGTCTGGAAATGTTAACTTGCCATCCTCACCAAACTGCCATCTACGCAGTGTTGAGTCCGAAAGATTGATGTCGATGTTGATATTACCGTTGCTCTTGATATCACCTGGGATAGTTAATACACCATCTAAGCCAAAGTTCCATGTGTTCGTGCTGGTTGAATATATCTCAATATAAAAACCATTGTCATTATCCATACCAACATTTAAACGTTCATCGGCCAGTGTTGTTCTATCATCTGCAAAGACTCTGAGCATATTATTTTGACCGGTCATATTCACCCACTTGATGCTAGTGCCATTGGTGCCTAGGCCATCTTGATAGATATGTCCGCCATTGTTGCCAACAATAATATCTTTGGCCAAAGTTAACGCACCATCCTCACCAAAACTCCATCTATGCAGTGTGGAATCACTCAAGTTGATGTCAATGTTGATATTGCTGTCGCTGCGGATATCGCCTGGAATGGTTAAGCTACCACCTGTGCCAAAGGTCCACTCATTGTTGTTATTGATAATTTTACCTGCTGGAGGTAATGTCAAACTGCCAGTATCTCCTCGAAAGGCCCAAGTACTGGTGTCAATCCATTGATCGTTACCGCCTGTGTAATTTCCTATTGCTAACCTAATATTTCCGTTGTCTAGATCAAGTTCAAGTTTAGCAATCGTACCCGTAGTAGGAGATGATTCTATTTTCTTTTCTAACTTGGTTCTACTACCACTGTTATCTGTATATAATCTATCAATAAATCCGCTAGTGCTGGGTAGTGTTAGATCGCCATCTTCACCAAAACGCCATCTACGCAGAGTTGAATCTGCAAGATTGATGTCAATGTTGATATCGCCTTCACTTTGTATATTGCTGATGTTACCGACTGAAGTTAAGAAACCACTGTCGTTAGCCAGTTGACTAACAAGTGTTGGTATAGTTGGCTTGCCAGTTAGGTCAGCATAGGCGCCTGTAGTGGCCACAGTAGTCAATGCTGGTTTACCTGACAAGTCAGCATAACTTGTGGCACCAACTCTACTGCCGTTGACTGTTAGGTTATTGCTGGCGTCTAAAGTTAGTGGAACACCACCAATATAAATTGTGTTGTTGCTGACATAGAGGCTGCGCCAAGGCAGTGTGCTTGAACCTAGATCGCCACCGTGAGCAGTCTGCGGCAGAATGTCTCCACCCACTGACAGGTTGCTGGTTATGGTAGCAGCTTGATCAATCACAATGGCAGTACTGTCTGTGGTAGTCATCACACTACCAGTGAATTCAAACGCCCCTAGATTTAACAAATCTGCATCCAGGCCCAATGCATTGTACAGTTCAGTAAAATTGTCATTTACTTTTATAAAGGCATTTTTAAGGCTATCACCAGTTGGGTCAGCAGTTGTGCCAGTTCTAATTATTTTCTTTGCCATTTTATGTTAGTCCTGTTCCGTTAATGTACCATGCTGTAGCTGACACTTTGATAGCAGTGGCAGTACCGTATGCAGCTAAGGTTCTTGATCCTGTAGTTCCAGTGCCCACCAAGTACATAATATCTGTTGTAATAGCAATAGTAACTGTGCCAGCACTTGGCCCAGCAACAAATGTAATAGCAGTTCCTATAGGATAAGGTACTGCACTGTTTGCCGGAATAGTCATTGTCTGACTTGCTGTATTCACATAAATGTGTTTGCCAGCATCACCTATAGCCAATGTAGCAGTGGTAGTAGTAGCACTCTGCGGCAAGCCCATGTAACCAACACTTGCGGCAGTACTTGATGTGGTAGCGGTAGCAGCAGGACCAGTAAAAGAAGCAGCCGCGATACCAATGTTAGCTGTCCATAGACCCGTGGAGTTTACATAATTAAATGTCTTGTCTGTGGTGCCTTTGAGTGTGATACCTCCACCGTCGGCAGTGGCGTCTGTGGGAGATGCAGTTGATCCTAGTTCTATGTTTTTGTCATCTACTGTGAGTGTGACAGAGTTTATGGTAGTAGTGGTGCCGTTGACAATTAAATTACCAGTTACAGTCAGTTCATTATCTATAGTAACATCACTATTAAAAGTTGTTGCAGTGACAACAGTTATACCGCTGGAGTCAGTGGTAGAAATTGTGCTGCCTGTTAATCGAACAACACCCCCTGTAACTGATGTACCACTGACAGTGTTATCAATGCCGTTGATAATTACCGTTGAATCATCTCCAAACACGCTGCCAATTATGTCAATTCTATTATTAAAACTAACGGTAACGGCACCTGTGGCAGCAGATACTGTGAGACCAGCGCCAGCAGTTAAACTCAGCACTCCTGTGTTTTCAAAAGTCACTCGGTTAGTTAGTGCGCCTGATGCCAATGCTGTGGTAATGTTCATACCAGCACCTTCAATCAGTGTTAGCGTACCAGCAAGACTGGGAGCAGTTAATGTAGCTTCTCCCGAAACAGCGATAATTCTATAGGCATTACCTGCAGGAGCACTGTTGGTAATAATAATTTTTCCATCGCCGTCCGGTAAACCACCGTTGCTTAATGTAATACTAGGACCAGCCTCTAATCTCAATACACCGTTGTTATGTATAGTGATGTCGCCTGTTGCTGAGCTGTCAACAATTTCCATACCATCGCCGGCAGTAACTGAACGAACACCTTCATTGCTGATGATATAAACTCCAGCAGTGCTGTCCGAATTAACACCAATTCCTATACCGGCTTGTATACCGTTCACCCCGTCGTTGGCTATAATAATAGTATCTGAAGCCGAGTCTGTAAATAGTCGTATGCCATTTCCTGGTTCGAGATTAAGTATATCACTAAATTGATCTGCGACAATTGAGCTGCCACCAACGATTGCTACTTCTTTAAAGAATGATTTATTTTGATCAATAATAAGTTGACCGGCAACAGTAGAACCGCTAGGAAGATCTATAGTTAACCCTTCGTTGGTAATGGCTGCTCCTCCTAAACTCAAAGATCCGCTGAGATATAAATTGCTCCATCGTTTACTTGGATCGCCTAAATTATAAGTGTCGTTTTGATTTGGAATTAAATCACTTACAAGCGCATCAAAGCCGATACTACCAGCGTCACCAATGCTGGCATAGAGCTCAGTGAAGTTGGCATTGATTTTTTCAAATGCCTCGTCGACTGTGCTCCAAACTATGGGAGCCGATCTTGATGTAATTGTTTGTCTAGTCATTATGCTCTCCCTACAACAATTTCAATTGTGCCTATGTGATCTGAGTCATAGTCCTCAAGTGCTTTTCCTATCATAGATCCCATCCTTGGATTATCTGTGGCCACAGCTATACCTGCTATGCCACTGCTGACCAGCATGTCACCTTTCTTGATCTTACCAACCACTCGACATGGCACACGACCTGCCAGCGCAACATAAGGATGTGTAGCATCACTACCTGCTTCGCAGTTCATCATGTATGCAGGATTTGCAGATATAACACCTGCAACTCTAGTATCCATTTTGATGTTGCTGACTGTGATTTCTTTCTCGCCACCAAATACCACAACAGTACCCACTGGGTATTCTTGATCTGTAGCATAGCGTTCTGCTAAGTCAGCGTAGCGTGCCGCTGTGGCCGTACCAGTCATAACACCTGCACTGAAGTTTCCACTTGAATCACGGAATACAATTGTGTTGGCAGTATTGAGATTGGTAGCATTTGATGTGACTGTGAATGTTCCAGCTTCGCTGTTTACACTGCCGCTGAGACCGTTGCCACTGGTTGTACCTTGTTGTACATAACTACCAGTTGTGTCAGTTCCTAATTCTACTGAATTAGCAGCAATGGTTGTGGCAAAACTAAGATTACCACTGCCGTCAAATAGTGCTGATGTTCCAGTTACATCACCTGTTAGAGTAATTGTTCTGCCTGTGGTCCACGCTGCCGCTGTAGTAGCAGTACTTGCGTTGCCGCTTAGAGCAGCAGTAATAGTTCCTGCTGAGAAATTACCAGATGAATCACGGAATACCAGTGTACTAACAGTGTTGAGATTGGTAGCATTGCTGGTAATGGTATATGCTGTGCCGTCAGTACCATTAGGAGTTGTACAGCTTAACCCATTGCCACTAACACCAACGGTACTTGCGTATTGACCTGTTGTATCTGTGCCTAGGACTGTGGCATCTGCTGATATAGTTGTAGCAATACTGATGTTACCACTTCCAGTCCATGCAGCAGACACACCAGTTACATCACCAGTTAAGGTAATTGTTCTGCCAGTGGCCCACGCACTGGCTGTGCTGGCATTGCCACTTAAAGACGCAGAGATTGTAGCAGCACTGAAGTTTCCGCTGGCATCTCTTAGAACAATGGTGTTTGCTGTGTTGGCATTGGTTGCCGTGATTGTAGCAGAATTTGCTTGGCTTGCAATAGTTGATGCAACCAAGGTGCTGCCTGATGCCAATGTCCATGCACCAGTTATAAGACCAGCAGTAGCAGTATCGCCAGAGTGCAATGTATCAGTATACAATGTGCCTGTTCTAGCATCAATCGCCCCAGTACCTAAGGTTAGATTACTAGTGGTAGCCATACTCCAGTTGCCGGTAATAACACCAGCTGTTCCAGCGGCGCCTGTTGTTAGAGTATCTGTATAGAATGTGCCTGTTCGCATATCTAAATAGCCAGTACCCCATGTTAGGTTACTTAGACCAACCATTGACCAATCACCTGTGATTGTACCTGTGATTGCTTCACCGCCTGTAGTGATGTCTCTAGTGGTAAATGTTGTGGTGCCTAAATTTATGGTACTGCCAACAGCGGTACTCCATTGACCGGTGATTACACCGGCTGTGGCAGTTGCGCCTGTGGTCAATGTTGTTGACTGCAATGTACCGCTGGTAAAATCAATCTTACTTCCAGAGGTCATGGTCCAGTTACCGGTCATGTTACCTGTTGTGGTATTTGCTCCTGTAGTAAATGTTCTTGACTTGATAGTACCTGTGCTAAAATCAATTTCACTGCCAGTCTGCCCTATCAGCTTGCTTGTGGTATTCAAACTCCAAGCACCAGTTAGTGTACCAGCTGTGCCCACAGCACCTGTGGTAAGTGTTGTAGATTTTAGTGTACCTGTAGTAGCATCAATTGTGCCAGTACCCAGTGTAAGGTTACTAACCCCACTCATGCTTAAATTACCAGTTATTGTACCTACAGTTGTTGCACCACCTGTGGTAAATGTATCTGAAATAACCGAGCTGACCTGTATAGGAGCAAAGGCGCTGTCATCATATAAACGGAATCTATGACTGTTGTTTCTGTATGATGAAACTTTGTCAGTGGTTAAACTACCGTCACCAATTGATACCCCTAGTGTGCCGTTAAATCCGTAAATGTTGATTTGGCCACCAGTAGCAGTTAGAGCAGTATCTACTAACTTCTTATTGACATTTGCACTGGTTCCGACATAGAATGATCTCAAAGCGTAGATGTCTCTGGATCCAATATCTCCACTTGGATCTCGTATTACAAGTTTTCCGTTGGCGTCAGTATCGGTAAAATTAATTCCAGAATAAAAATCTTTTGCTAGAATTGTTTCAAAATTTCCATCAGCGGAAAACGTTGAGGCATCTGTTTTTCTACGTAAGAATGCACCTGCCGAACTGTATTGGCTCTTTTTAATACCAAGTCCGGTGTTGACAACATCAGAGAATGCCACAGCACTAACATCACCAGTTCCACTGATAGTACGTCCTAGTACAGTTTCTGTGGCAATCTGTGCTAGTTTACCAACAGCAATACCGTTGGTTTTTAATTCTGCCCAGCCGCTGGTCAATGTAAATTCAGCTGAGTTAAAACTTACCAATCCTCGATCTGCCTGGGTTATACTTGTAGCATTGGCTCTAGTACTGGCAGCAACCATTGACAGTTTACTCTGTACAATGGCCGCAGTACTGTTGATATTTGCATTATCGATAACGTCATCTTTGATGTAAATGTTCCATGCGTTTTGTGTTGAATCAAGTCCTGTGGTAATAGCATTGTCGCCTGGTACACTTAGGTCACCAGATATGGTAACTGCACGACCTTCGTTGCCTGTACCTGTAAATGCAATGGCCATACCCGCAGACACCTGCTGACCTGGGAAGCTGTTGGCAATAATAGCATCAAAGCTGATACTACGACGATTAACAGCATCTTGAGGATCTACTGGATCGGCCACGTTTCTAATTCTATTCTGGTCAAGATTCAACGAACCTTTCATGCCTAACTGGCCAGTCAACGCCAAGAAACCTCCTGTAGTAACAGGAAGCAATCTTCCGCTGTCAACAGTGATTCCGCTGTGGTCTACTCCTAGACGACGGTCGATATATGTTCTAGTTGCGTTTTCTGTTGGTACAGTGTCAGTGGCATTGTCAGACATTGCACTGTCTGTGGAGAATTCAGCAATAGGAACACCACGCTTGAATCCTAATCCGCTTAGGTTACTCAACGCCAAACTGGCTGAGAATGTAACAGTACCAGTACCTTGGTCAACTCTAAAGAATGGACCAACGGAGAAGTTACCGAATTGATCCGTGGTTACAAAGAAGCAGCGTCCTTCACCACGTTCTACAATCTGTGCATACTCGACTTCACCTGTGGTATCCAACAATGTTTCAGTGGCAATACGTACAGGTGGTCCGTAAATTTCGTTTGGATAGTTTGTATCAGCATAGCTACCTGTACCAATTTCCAATAGGTCATGTGATGTAACACGAGTCAACGCAATACGAATTGTCAGTGTACCCTGTGAACCATCTGTCCTAGCAGCAACACCAGCAAACAGTGTTACTGATCCATAGACTGTGACAGCACTGGTTTCTAGTGCCGGAGTAAAATAAACATTGGCATATGACTCACCTGTAATGGCAGGACTGTCATACTGTGTTACTTCGTGAACACGACCCTTCCAGCCAAACTTTGTTCCGACCAATCTAGGAACATCATTGGTTCCAACCTCAACAATGGCAAGTTTTGTGCTGCCCGCACCGCCATTGACCAAGTCAACTACAAATGTTCCACTACCATTGTCGCTGAAATCAATGACTGTGGTACTGCCCAGATACCCAACAAGTTGGAACGTGTTGGTACCTTTGTTGTAAACAATGTACTGTATAAATGCAGTCAAGCCTGGATCACCGCCTGGCAGCGTTCCATCGGTGTCAAATCTAACAACATCCCCGTCAACAAACCCGTGACTATTTCTGGTGATGGTGTTGGTTGTATGATCAAATGTACAGGTAGCACTATTGACCACGCAGGTGCCTGTTCCGTAGTCTGCTAAACTTGTACTGTTTCTAGTAAATGTACCGCCCACTGTGGGAGACCCTACATAACCAATTGAGTTCCATGCTGTGGTCCCTACCGATAAAACCTTATACACATAGGTAGATACTGTTTCTCTAGGACCAACAATCAGTCTAGCACCACCAGGACTACTGGTTCTAACAGCGTACTCTTGACGAGGAGACAGCGTCATCTCTGCCCAGTTATAGCCGTCTTTTAACAGTGTATTAGCCAGTTTGGTTGCAGTGAAATAATGACTGCCGACTCCTGCATCTGCTATTGAAATAGGGCTTCCGTTTTTGCTTAAAGAAATTTTAAACGTAGTTGTAGTATAACCCTCGTCTATGATCCAATAGGTATCATCTTGTATAAGCCCTGCTGGTAATGTGCCGCTGGTATAAAATCTCACAGCGTAACCAGGCAGCTGATTGTGAGCTGTAACAGTAACAACAGCTTCGTTGGCTACGCTAAATGTACAGGTTCTGTTTTCGTAGGTTGGAGGAAAGTAATCTGTAAACTGTAGAACACGATATAGCTGACTTGTATACAGCTCGTATAATTTCAATGCAGTACTAGGACGAACAGCAACCCCAACAACACCACCTGTTAGAATAACTTCGGTGTTCATTCTCAGCGTGACTCGAGTACCATTTGCAATTGTTTCAGCCAGTCCATCTGTATCTGAACTTAGGTTTAGTCGATAAAGTTTTTGTCCAGTACTGTCATTTGGGAAATCACTTTCCGATACTGCAGAAATTACAGGATATCGTACCAGTCCAATTTGGCCTCCATGGTCAACTTCAACCTCGCTGAAACTTCTTGGATTGTAGTCGTAATCTGTAACATACACAATAAACCCTGCTTTGGCATTGTTATAGAGACCACCTACATTGTAGACCACAGCACCTTGTGTGAGTTCATAGTATAAGTCGACTGGTGTTGGAACTTCTAATGGATCTGAACCTTCAGCAGCCAAAGCATAAACACCGTGGGCACTAGAACCACCAATACTTCGAATCTGTCCACCAGTCAGTGAGTAATAAGAAGTATAGCAGTAGTAGGTGAACATGGATACTGCTTCAGTTAATCCACCGTTGGCTGCAATTAGACCGTAGCCCATGTCACAAATCTGTGTAAAGTCGTTGCTCAACATTGATCTGTTACCAGGCATCAGAATTTCAAATATGTTAGAGTTGTCATTGACCCATGCTACAGTGCCTGTTTGAATACTAGTCTTAGCTGTAGTTAAACTAGTTCTTGCTAATTTTTTATAGGTATCGTAGGTTCTGCCTGCAGAATCAGTGACCAAATCCGGATATGTAGAAGCTGCAATATTAGCAGCGGCAACACCAGCTGCAAGTTTCTGTGCTTCAGTTCCACCATTGGTTCTATAAGCTGTTAGGGCATTGATCACAATAGAAAACAGTGTTTCTAGAACGGCTACAACAGTACTATCACTGGGGTTGGATAGGTCGTATCTCTGAGTTGTTGTAGCACCATAGGTTGTTGCCACTGTGGTGTTGACAATAACCTGTTTAGCAGCATTTTTGACCGCAGTTAGAGCATTTTCACAAGCCTGATATTGTGTAGACAATACTTGTAATTCTAGTGTATCACCTACTCCGTTGAAGTATCTGTAGGCAGCATCTCTAGTTTCGCTGTCTCCGCCATAGTTCAAATCATAACAGATGGCCGAAATAATATATTCAATATCACGTTGCGAGCTAGGTGAAGAAAACACCAACAGTGGATAGGTAGTTGTAATATAACCTGTTCCTAATTCCTTTAAGAAATCACTGTTGTTTATCAACAATGCCTTGGCGTTGATCCTATTTGAAGGAGCACCTGCCGGAGTGGGCAGGCTTAGGGTAGGAGCTGCGGTTGTTCCTCTACGAATAATGTTGCTGAAGTTTAATTTACTTTGAGCAACAACAGCTCTACTGGCATCGTAGAATGATGTAGGTGCAAGGGCAGCTAACGAATCATCTGCAAGATCGTGAGCATATTCAATAGCACGTATAGTTAGGTCCAATTGATCATTGAGGACCACAGCAGCATTGGCCTGACGATAGGTCAGTCCAGCTTTTCTACTCCAATAGTTTCCGCCTTGAACAACATCATAACCTAGTCCTTCAATGATTAATCCAACGTCTCGACTACATATAGCTTCATTGTAACTAAACACTGGATAGGGCCAGGGAGTGGTTTCGTCCAAGACCAAAGTGGCAGTACTGCCACTGGTACCATAGGTAAAATCTCTAACGTAGTTAATTCTATATACAGTGTCTTCAACAATAAAAGATGCTGGCAGTTGAGGCAAGCGTTTCAATTCGCTGACAACTAGTCTAGTGGTACTGATTTTCTGTGTAATTCTAAATTCTACGTTACCAGAAAACCCGTCAACAAACATACCACCATTAAATTGATGTTGTCCGTTGCTCTTTGAGAACACAGCACCTTCTTGAGCATATGGAGATTTAGCAAGAATTTGTCCTTCTGGGTCAAGAACCAAACCAAATCCACCATGGCCTTGTATCGTTATTGCACGAAGAATAGTAGCATCGTTCATTAAGAAAACGTCCATTAGGTCGTTATCTAAGGGTTCGTTGAACGACGAACTTGCAGAGTCGATGATATCAACTATGACATCTGTAAGTCTTGCAATAACTCCACCATTAGGTATTACATCACCAGAACTTGCTGTGTAGGCTGCAAAGTTTACGCTGTTAACAGGAGTTGAATCACCGTATTCGTAGATTACAAAAGATGAGGTTGTGGCCACAGCAATGGTAAAGCTACGACCATTGAGATTGGTCATACCTCCCATATTGCGGAATGTCACAGTTTCGCCTGTGGACAGTCCGTGTAGACCAGTAGTTGTGATGGTACAGTTGCTGTCTCTGGTAACAGACAAAACAGTTATTGCGGCACCGCCTGCACCAGTTTCTGCTGTGTAGGCACTGTCAACAATCTGTGGCTCGCTGTAGGTTATTAGTGTACCTGTATTGGGGTTAGTATAACTAGAAGGTGAAACAGTTACATTTTTAATTACCGCCTGCGCCACAGTTTCTAATCTTCGTATAGCCGCAATGGTTTGATCTAATTGATCAGGACCAATAGCAATAGCAGGATCGCCTAGATCAGTTGCTGATCCTCGGTATTTTAACGCTGCTGAAATAGTTCTAGGAGCACTGCCGTAGCGCAGGTCAAATACCATAGCATCAATCAATAGACCAACATCTCGCTTGCATAAGTCTTGATTGTAGGTAAAACCAGTTCCAAACGGAGACACGTCTTCAACAGTATTTTTATTAATCCAAGTGATAACTTCTTCTTGTATAAATTTTTTGTTCAATGACAACAGATCTGCTGCTGATCTATAATAACCTTTGTTGTTAATAGATGCTTCTGGATAAATTGGTTCATCGGCATTGCCCAGGTAATGATAACCAAACACATCATCTCGGGCAGCATTATAATCGTTTCGAGCTGTGTTTAATCCGTCAATTATTTTATCTCTTCTAAAATACTGGAAGGCCCAAGGACTTGAGCTCATGCCTTTCTTTGGACGTATAATAGTTCTACGGAATTCATCCCCGTTAATGGCCACGTTTTGTGGAACTCTTAATGGTAAATTTTCGTAATATATACCGGCTTCAACAAACACACACAGTTGTCTAGTATTGGCTACATCACCGTAGCTGATACTCTCGCCAATTTTAAAAACACCGTACTTGATATCAATGTCAAATAATTCATTACCGCTGGTATCTAATTCTCCGCTGTGTGCTAGAATCTGAGCCAGTGCTCCGGAAGTCTCTCCATATAGGTATAGTCCTTCTCTGATATCTCGGCCACGTCTTGCAGCGGCACTATCTGTAGTTACATCTCCAGTATAGTCTGTTCGTTGGTGTCCTGTGTAAATTGCAAATCTAGGAAGATTAACAACAAGTTCTGGAAACTCAGTAAAGCCTTCACCACCATCTGTAATGGTAATTCCAACTATTGTTCCACTAGATACATCAGCAAAACCAAATCCTGCTGTAGCACCTGTGTCAGTCACAGTGGGGCTTACTCGAACTGACACTAGACTGAAACCACTACCCGGTGATTCAATAATAGCTGTACTAACTCGATATTTCACTAGGAACAGTGCATTAGTACCATAGGTACTTCCTGGCACTGTGCTAGGCCAATACACATAACCATTAGCATTGGTCTCTGGCAATCCAGTTCCAGTTCCGCCTAGACCTTCATCAAATCTACCACCTGTTACAATTCTATAGGTTAAAATTGGACCATTAGGTGTTCCGGGTTGACTGTTAACTGTTAAAATTTGAACAGTGGCCGCATCAGCATCGGACCCTCCTGTTGGTTTGATCTTTAATATTTCACCTGCTTGGAAATTAAAACCACTATCGATTAACTGTACGCTGTCAACGGTCAAGGTAACACGACCTGCAAAACCTGTGCCAGAGTCTGGAGATACTTGTATTTCAGTTAGATTAGCATTGCTTCTAACTCCTGATTCCGGATTGGTCCAGGTTAAAACTTTCTTGTAAGGCCCAATTTCTGGAGGGCTTGCTTTGATAATCTCTTCTGCTCTTTTCAACGCAGCTTCTAGAGTTCTGTAGGCAAAGGCCAGGGCACGACCCTGTGTGCTAGAGCCAACACCAATACGTTCGTCACTGCCCGCTGTAGAAACATATAAATTAATACGGCTAGCATAACCTGCATTGTCTACGTAATTTTTAGTAGCAGCAACAAGACCGCCATAGGTTACATCGTCTTCTGGTCTAGGATCTCTAGAAAGAACTAATGGACCAGTCATAGTACCAAATGCAGAATTTACAATACCAACCGCCGGATCTATGGCATTTACGCCAGCTAATGCGATCTTGGTATCTGTATAGGCTTTATTGGATGCTTCGTCAGAAGTTATAGGAGTAGCTAGTTCTTGTATTCTAAACTGTGTACCACCCGATTGACCTTTTAAATTTCCACCTAATCTTGGACTTGTATCTGCAGAAATAGTGCTTCGAGTATTGGTAATTGTGATTTCATTTTCTTGGTCAAATACCAAACTTATACCAGTACCAGCAACTAATTGTTTAAACACCAACCCAGATTCGTTGGCATTAACTGCAACTAAAGAATTTTCAAATCCTTGATAGTAGGCATCGCCCTCGCCACCAACTGGGGCGTCTTCTAGAGTAGAAAATTTTAGTCTACTGCCTAGGCCTAATGCTCCATAGAGTTCTCTGAAGTTGTCATTTACTTTTCTAAATGAGTCGCGAATACTGTCGCCTGTACCGTCATTACCGACAATACCTATATCAATCGTTTTTCTTGCCATAGTTGAATCCTAAGATTTAAGGTTGCTCTACTATTTAGCTCCAAAGTTTTATAAGCCGAATGTAAATATAGAATGTTCCTAATGACAGAATTTCAAGAAAGTCAATATGTTAGACTCAGTAAGCTAGGGGAAGAACACACGTATACTCGTAATAAAACTCTGGCAGTGTTTCGGTGCGACAATTGTGATGAGACATTCAAAAGAGATCTTAAACACGTAGATCGTAAAAGACTAAGCAACAACTATTTTCATTGTTGTAGTAATTGTGATCACAAAAGATTTGCTCAACGCAAAGGTGTTGAGCGTAAAAAGATATGGGACTTGCCTGCTAGCAGTACTCTACCTGTTGGTAGATACTAGACTCTAAAACTTTCACCGCAACCGCATCGATCACGTTCGTTTGGATTGATAAAATCAAATCCTTCATTGAGCCCATTGCGAACCCAATCCATTGTTAGTCCGTTTAAGTATACCAGGCTTTTTGCATCAACTAGTACTACAAAGTCTTTTTGAGCAAAATTAGTTACTCCCGATTCAGCTGTGTATTGGTCTACATATTCGATGGTATATGCTAGACCACTACAGCCAGTAGTTCTTACACCTATGCGGATGCCAACGCCCTTGCCGCGGCGCTGTAAATTTTGTTTGATCTTTTTATACGCTGTGTCGGTTACGGTAATCATTTACGGCTGCTTTGATGGCATCTTCAGCCAATATACTACAATGTATTTTAACTGGCGGTAGGGCTAGTTCTTCGGCAATTTCGGAGTTTTTAATTGATCCGGCTTCGTCGAGTGTTTTTCCTTTGACCCATTCTGTAATAAGGCTCGAGCTCGCAATAGCCGATCCGCAGCCATACGTTTTAAATTTTGCATCTGTAATAATACCTGTATCATGATCTACCTTTATCTGTAAACGCATAACATCACCGCAGGCAGGAGCACCAACCATGCCAGTACCAATGTTATCATCATCTTTTCCAAACGATCCGACATTGCGGGGATTTTCATAATGGTCAATAACTTTGTCACTGTAGGCCATTTATTTTCTCCCAATTAATAATCTTCCACTGGTTTTCTAGATACTTTTGTTTGTCAGCTTGATAGTCCAATGCCCAAGCATGTTCCCACCAATCAATCAGCAGCACAATATCTTCTTTGATTTCGTGATTAATAATGGTTTTAATACTGCCATTACGTGCTAGGTACACCCAACCACTGCCCTGTATGCCCATAGCCACCTTAAGAAATTCTTCTTTAAACGCTTCAAACGTTTTAAATTTGCTTTCTATTAGTTCTAATACAGCACCGTCGGGCTTGTTAGAGCCAGAAGGACTTTGGTATTGATCAAATAAAATATCATGTAAAAACGCCCCTGCTTCATTGAAGTCTCTGTCACCTTCTCCTTTGTTGTAACGATCCACATAGGCTTTATATAGTGTTCCAAAGTGATAGTCTAGAGTTTCTTCACTTATAACAGGATTTAGATCTGTGCGAGAGTAAGGCAACGTTAATTGAACTAACTTGTCTTTTTTACCTTCAACAATGAAGTTTTGAATGAATTTAAATGCCATACGTGTATTTACCGCTAAATAAATTCCTAAGGAGATTAATATGCTAGGATTAATTAAAAAACTATTTGGAGCCAAAGATGCTGCACCTGCACCTGTAGAAGCTGCACCCGTTCCATATAAAGTTGAGGCAGCACCTGCCCCGGCAGTTGAGGCAGTAGTTGTTGTTCCAGAGGCAGTTGTTCCAGCGGCTGTGGTTGAACAAGCACCTGCTAAAAAGCCTGCACCTAAAAAGCAACAGTTCGCTAAAAAGCCTGCTGCTCCAAAGACTGCAACGCCAAAAGCACCACCTAAGCCAAAAGCACCACCTAAGCCAAAAGCACCACCTAAGCCAAAAGCAAAGCCGGCTGCTTAAGACTTTGTTCATAAAGTGCAAAGCTGGCTAGATTCTTAGCCTTGCTTTCGCACATTATGTCAAATTGGTCTCGAAAGCTCAAAGCCCATTCATTCACTGCTGTATTCCAGTAGAAGTTTGAGTGAGCTCTGAGCTTTGATTTTTTATGCCCGGTTTCTAAGAGGGACGAAAGATCGGGGCGGATGTGTCGGGGATGCTCAACAATACAGTCTTCCCGTGAAACACTGTAATGTATAACAGGTCGCACACCACGCCAACTATCAATAATCCGCTTAACACGGTCGTCAGTCGGTTCAATATATTCTCCTGTGTGTATCCAATGATGGTGTATGTCTAGCACCAATGCGCAGGTATTTACCAACTCAAGGCTTGAGTCAATACCCCACGAGATTTCGTCGTTTTCGATTGTGATACAGTTGCGAGCTTCGGGGCTCAACCTCTGCATCACACGCTTAATTCCATCAGGACCTTGCCGGCCACTGATATGTACATTGATTTTAAAGTCTTGAAAGGTTTTGCCATAGCCCATCCAGCGAGCCATGTCAGTGTGATACTCAAATTCTTCAATGCTTCTGCTTACAATATCGTCACTAGCAGATGCCAGCACAGTAAACTGACCAGGGTGAAAAGACAACCTAACACCCCTCTCGCGAGCCAAATCTCCCACGGCTCGAAATCCTCTTTCACAAGTGTCACGGACAGAGGGAATCCGCCAAAACCTGCTCCAAGTTGGCTCAGTGTACACAGGCAGAATATCGCTGCCGAGTCGTACCATTCTAAGATTTTCATCAAGGGTTCCTACTTTCTCAACCAACTTGCGAACCGCTTCAATATTACCTACCATTAGGTCATAGAGCTTTTGTTCGGCTACTTCTGTTGTTTGTCTATTTAACCAGGCAACAGTGGTACTGCCAGTATTATACTGTTTGCAGTTGTCTTTTTGTTTAATGCCGTTGATTTGACTAGGTCCGTCAATCCATTTGCAGGCAAAGCCTATGCGTCTGTGTGTAGTGTTCATACATACAGTATAACATCTTCACCGCCAGTTGTCAACTACAAAAGGATCCGGAACAACATCGGGATTTGGGTCACCGTGAAACACAGCAATAGAACACTGGGGATTAACCTGTAGATTGTGCGCTACGGTTTTAAACCCGCTCTTGCCAGTTCTCACAACCAGTTCTTCACGACTACGGATTTCCCATTTATAACTCTGTATCCATTCTATAGGCCAAAATCTAATACGATCCTTGGCCACATGCCAAGTCCAATCTTGATCTCCGTGCATCCTTTGAGCGGTTGCGGGATTGGCAACAAATCTATCCCAGATATCTGTTTGCGTTCCATGTATCCAACTCATTACACTGCTGTTAAGCATACGCCAACTAGGATGAAACTTTCGATTGAAGTCTTGTATACCCATAAAATTATTTCCCAGATTAAACACAATTTTATCTAGGGTTCCGCAGATTACAACATCGAGATCGAGGTATAGTATTCTTCCTGCAATATTTAAATTGGGATCAAACATGTGAACCTTATGCCACCAAGGTTTAGTATATCCGGCACTTCTTTGATAGATTGTTCTTACACCTGAAATTGGGTTTGGATCATCGGTAAGGCAGGCAAATTCATAAGGAACAGTCATATGTCTACTGACCATGTTCCTTAATCTTTCTACATATTCTGAGCCGTACTTGTTACCAAATTTAACACAGAGAACAGTTATCTTGTTCGAATTATGATCTACTGGATGGACAACAGTCTGTTCTAAAGGAGGAAGGTATCCGTTTTGTTTATAAAAACGAAACTGCTCTTTAGTTAGACTGTCTCTTACTTCTTTTGACAATTTCATCGATAGCTACCATTTCTTCTAATATGTCTTTGAGATTGTCTAACTGTATCATGTTAGGACCATCGCTAGGAGCATTGTCCGGATCTTCGTGTGTTTCCATAAACACAGCAGCAACACAGCCTGTGGCTATAGCAGCTCTCGCCAGGTAGGGTACCATAGTCCTATCTCCCCCAGAGACTGTTCCAAGTCCTCCAGGTTGCTGAACGCTATGTGTGGCATCAAAGACCACTGGATACCCGGTGCGAGCCATAATGGGTAGGCTACGCATGTCAACAACAAGATTATTATATCCATGAGTGTATCCCCTTTCGCACAACATGATGTGTTCGTTGCCTGTGCTGGCAATCTTCTCCGCAACATTTTTCATATCGTGGGGAGCAAGGAACTGACCTTTTTTTACATTGATTGCTTTACCAGTCTGCCCAGCGGCCAATAACAGGTCTGTCTGACGACACAAGAAAGCGGGAATTTGTAAAATATCTACACCAGCATCGCTGACTTCCTGTGCTTGCCAGGTTTCGTGAATGTCGGTGAGAATCGGAACCCCAAGTTTGTGCTTGACTGTGTTGAGTATTTCTAATCCTTCTTTGATACCTACACCTCGTTTAGTGCCCACACTAGAACGATTGGCTTTATCAAAGCTGCTTTTGTAAACGAATTTAATTCCTAGCTCACTACTAATTTGTTTAATTCGTTCAGCTGTATCGAGAGCATGTTGTTGACTCTCAATTTGACAGGGTCCGGCAATCAACACAAAAGGTTGATCGTTGCCTACAGTAATATTATGAATGTTAAATCTACGCATATTATTATTTACCAGTGCCTAATGGTGTTGGCAATAATAAAGCAACAGGTTATAACATGAATAACTACCCAAAAAGTTTTTAAGAACAATGCTATGCGGGCTTCTCTTAAAGAAAGAATAGGCACATCTGGCCTATCCTCGTCTGTCTGTCCCATTAGGTGCCCGGTTGCCCGGGCCCAAATTCGTTCAAGCGAGTTCACGCAAATAGATCCTCATTCCATTCACGATGACCTTCACGGAATGCCATATTAGCCTGTGTCTCACGTACTTCTACACGATAACACCATAAGCGTTTGCTTTCACCATCACCCCACATGTCCGGAATGTAAACACCGTTGACATACTTGTAGAGCATGTCGCTTAGTGCTTCACAACCTAGTGCTGGAAGGATAGTCAGCTTTGCCAGCTTTCGGCGTTCCATTTCTTTGTAGAACTCCAGTTCCGGATCATCAGCTGAAACCAATGTGGTGTGATCAAATTGATCTTCTAGGATCTTTTTAAGTTCTTTTAGACCACCATAGTCGGCCGCCCAATTGCGGACATCTAGGTCGTTGGTGCCAAAGTAAAACTTCATGCTAAATGAATAGCCGTGATTTAGATTACAGTGACTATCAGCTCGCCATTGTCTGTATGCACAGGGAAAGGCGTCGTGATATTCTTTGGTGCTTGTGTACTTGTATTGTACTGGTTGAAGATTTGCCATCTCTAGTCTCCTTTGTAAGGTAGCAAGTTTGACGACATGCAGAGTTTATATAGCGGGATGAATGGCGTTGAAAGACCGCTGTGTCTTTAATTATACATAGTATTTAATTCTTTTGCAACCTCTGTATAGAATTTATCTAGCTCAAAAACTTCTACATTGGGCAACCGCCAATCTTCGGGACATTGCCAAGTATCGTGGTTGAAAATTTTAAAATTCTTATCTGAGTAGTGTAAGAATACTTTTCTCATTTGATAGATCCAATAGCTAGGATCAACGGCTGATTTGTTTTCTGGAAGATAGTTTATACTGCCTTTATATACATTGTTGACCAAAGTGTTCTTTCCGTAAAGATCGAATCCGATTATCAATATATTTTTGAAATTCAATTCGGCTGCTAGTAACACAGCATACGGCCCACTACCCCAATGTTCGGCCTGATCAGGTTTGAGAACTCCCTCATAGGGCAACGCAGGTAAATTTTTTACTTTTTCTTTTTGTAAAACTTTATAGAAGTCATTGTAATATCTAGGCCTGGTATAGATATGGGATACTTTTTTGTTGTTGACTGCTTCTCGAACCATTCTATGATCGCAGCAGACAAGATGATTAACTCTCATGTCTCGATGAATGGCGTTACAGCCTATTAGCGTGACTTTGTCCCAATAGGATCTAATATCTAAAGATATTCTACTTTCGCCGTTGCCAATGACAATGGCAGCATTGTCACAGTGCATATTAACCGCTTTGTTTTATTTCACCGAAGGGCATCCATGTTCCGGGACTTCCGGCACGTACACATACCCATCCAACACACCGGCCCACTTCTGGTTCTGTATTCCATACTATAGATCCTCGGTCGTAGGTCCCATTATCAGGAACAGCATTTAGATATTGATGTAGTCTTTCGTTGAATTTGATTGCACCTGCTACATGAAGATCTGCACGACTGTCTAGAGTTTTAACTCCCACAGACAATTTGCCATGCACAGTGACCTGTATAGGACCAAACGCTTTGTTACCCAATTTAATGTTGCCACCACCTTCTATGGTAATTCTGGCTGTGTTGTCAGTGACAATGTCTAGGTCGTTGCTGGCAAAGGTTCCAATTTTTCCTGTAGATCCATTTGCTGTACCTATTAAAATCTCAACTCCGTCTTCAGCAATGCTCAAAGCAGCATTTGGTTGTTCTGTTCCTAGACCTAGTCTATCGGTTGAAGAGTTGTAATAGAGATATTGATTAACACTTAGATCTCCATCTACAATTAATCCTCGTAGTCTACCTAGTTCTCGTAGATTGCTTTTAACAACAGTAGCACCTAGCTGTGTTTCTGACAATACCGGGTTGTTGTTGATTCTAAATTCTTGATCTTTTAATAGTTCTAAAGACTCGCTGCTGATAAATTTATCGCCTTTGGCAAAAATAAATTGTCTTGTACGTCCTTGGCCCTTCCACATCAGGCCTTTGCCGTAGTTATTTCCATCTGGGTCAGCATTGAATTCTACAACACGATCATCTGAAACTGTTGTATTTTCTTGAGTTATTTCTCTAAGAGCCTGCGATAGCAGTTCTGCGGCTTGTGTTAATTTATCTGACATATTATCCTGCTTGCGTTATTGCGCCAAACGGCATCCAGTCGCCGGGACTACCAGCACGTACACACACCCAACCTACATTGCCTCCTGCTCTAGGAGCAGTGTTCCAAACTATGTCACCAGTTTTATATGATCCTGCATCAGGAGCAGCATCTGCATAAATGTGTAGGTGGCCGTGGAATCGAACAGGGCCGTTAACATGAAGATCAACATCTGGGTCAGGAGTATTTACTCTGATGGCCAGCTTGCCGTGTATAGAAACTTGAACTGGTCCTTCGCTGGTATTACCTAAAAGAATGTTGCCTGCTGATCCTATGCTGATTCTAGCTGTGTTGTCTGTGATGATATCAAAAGGTGTGCTGGCAAATGTACCAATCATTCCACGAGTTTGATCTCTAGTACCTACTAACACTTCAACACCATCTTCACAGACACTTAAAGCCGCATTTGGTTGATCTATTCCTAGCCCTAGTCTATTGGTATTGTTGTCATAATAGATGTACTGACCAAAACTGGCACTCCCATCAACAATCAAACCTCTCAATCTACCTAGCTCTCGTAGATTGCTCTTTACTACACCTTGCCCTAGAGCAGTGGCCGACAATACTGAATCACCACTTATTCTATATTCTCTATCTTTGATTAATTCAAAATTCTCAGTGCTGGTAAACTTGTCTGGATTGATCGTAAAAATCAACTGTTTAGTAGGGCCTTGCCCTTTTAATAAAATGCCTTTGCCTACCAATGTTTCGCCGCCACTGACTGTGATCTCTAATGGAGCACTTTGCCCTAGCTTTAAATCAGTTTTTAATTCTTTAACTTCCAAAACATCTACGATCATAGACTTTGCTGTAATAGAATTTTCTACAGCAAGATTGCCTTTGACCTGCGCTATAGAAATAGTTCCAAGTTCTACTCCAGAATCTTTTACAGTAATCTGTTGTTTGGTAGCTTCATCCTTAATGCCTGTGCTGGCAAAGTTAATGATAGTGCCACCGTTGAGATGATCTCCTGTAAGACTGCGTTTAGCAATCTTTGTATGTAGATGTTCAAGGTCTACAGGGCCGTTGGCCTGCTGTACCAGTGTTTGTAAACTAGTGCCTAAATAGGCGATTGCTTTGTCGAGGTTGTTTTCTGCCATAGTCTAGTATTTATTCGACTATGGCAGAAGGGTCTACATCTTATTGTACCTTGAGCAGTACAGTTTCCTCGTTGATACGACCGTTCATACGAGCGTCTGTAGCACTGATATCGTCTAAGAACTTACGCAGAGCTACCTTGCCCGCAGCCTTAAACTCTTTGAGCTTTTCTTCAGGCTTGCGAATAGTCTTTTGAATAGACTTGCTTTCATTAAAGCCCGTAATTGTAGTACCTTTAACGCCCAATTCTTTGAATTCTTCTGCAACATATTTGCCCAACTTGCGGGTTTTGCTGTTGTAGATCCAAAGTTCTTGGGCTCCGATGATGTCTTCAGGATTGATACTGACCAATTTTAATGGCTCGTTGGTCTTCATGTATTTGAGTTTGCCAACAACTTTGCTCTTGTCTGTGGGCTTTTTGGCACGTGGCTTGCGATTAACCTTGGCTTCTTGTCCTAGCATGTCGCAGGCACTGACAACTTCTTGATAAAAAGCAGTGATCTTTTTCAATTGTGCTTTAGTCAAATGACTGTAGCCCTCTTTGAGCTGTTCATCTTTGGTGGTTGCGGCCTCAACAAGCTCTGCAAGATCTCGCTCGTAAAAGGTTTTAATGATTCGAGTGTGAGCTGCCTTGGCTTCTTTGGCCTTTAACACATTGAGAACTTTGAAAGCCTTGGGATCAAAAGACTCTGGATCTGTTTGAAATGCGTCGATAGCGGATTCAATTTCTTCAGTCATTTTATAACTGGCTTCACGAACACGCTCTTGAATGCTAGGAGTATAGACATCCTTTTTAACTTCAACAACTTCTTCGCTGTCGTCTTTGTCGTCTTTGCCTTGTTCAATTACTTTAACGATCTCTGCACGAAGCCAAACGGCTGTATCTCGTCCGTCGTTAAAGTCTGCACGTATTGTAGGCATACCTTTGATTAAACAGGCTGCGATTGACCCCATGGTCATTCCACAACGATTGTCTTTGGTTTTCTTAAATGCTTGAATGTCTTCTTTGGCGCAGCCTTGACGACCCATCCAATCAATGACCTTGGGTTTAAGTTCTTTAGCTGAACTTTCCAAACGATACCAAGCCATACTAGAGTGAAAATGACGCAAGAATTGATTGGTATCCCAAGTCTCGTGGTCGTCCCATTTTGGACTTAGGTCGCGGCCTTTTTTAGCACGAACGTCTGCTAAGTGTTTTGCTGTAGTCGCCATAGTATCACTCCTGTGTGTTAACAATATGTATATTATAACATCGTTTTGACGAGTTGTCAACCGTGTTCAAAACGTTGAACCTCTTTCAATTCACCTTCTTCGGTTTCTTGATATACAGTTGCATACAGGAAACCCTGACTTAATAATGATTCTGCTATTTCACAGGCTTGTTTTTTACTAGCTGTTGTTTCTTGCAGTTCCTCGTGGCCGTCTTCATCCTCGGCCCAAACTTCATAAAGTTCAAAGTTCATTTTGGACTACTATCTCCTTTTGGTTACTCGTCCATTTCATCGTCTTGGACCACCCAGCCTAGACGAAACAGATCCTTTTGGATCTCATCAGTGACTACACTTTCCGGAACATAGGCATCGTATTCCTTTGCCCGAGCTTGTTCTTCCAGTGATAGTGCTTGAAATTCTTCTTCAGTTGGTGGAAGTTGTTTGATACCACTGCAATACCAATCAATGTAGTCGCCTTGTTGTTGCATATCTGCAATGATACCACCGGCATATCTCCAACTGCAATGCCATCGTTGATTCTTAAGGATTGGCATAACATCGTGTTTGATAAAATCTCTATTACACATGGCCGCATAGAGATTCTGCGCATAGATGTCACTTTCACGAACCTTCTCCAGAATCCAATCAGTGGTCAATAGATCGTATTCCATATTCTCAACACGACTTGCCGGATCTTCAAATTTGGCCTTGTGCTGTTCTGCATAGGATTCATACATGGCCAGATAGTCTTCGTTTACAGCTTCACCTTTTTCTTTCATTCGTTCTATGTACTGTTCTTTTTGAAAGGTGTGCCGTTCAGGGCTTTTTGAAATTTTTGACATCTTCTACTGCTTTCTTTAGCGTCTCGGCAT
>Ga0209191_1000763_pt1 | contig 23435 bp, 17 predicted proteins | sample S_130626_EF_Meta_FD_187320 | JGI IMG/M metagenome (GOLD analysis project Ga0209191, IMG submission 187320) | Freshwater microbial communities from Lake Simoncouche, Canada to study carbon cycling - S_130626_EF_MetaG (SPAdes) (version 2) | ecosystem: Environmental > Aquatic > Freshwater > Lake ...
ACTAGCCCGAAAGATATGCGCTTTCTAGCAATACTATTGCTCTCTCTATAATTTGTTAAGAATAGCGAGTTATACTTGTCTCTATATTCATTCATATAGGTATTGAACTTATTCACAAGGTCTCTTTGTTCTTCTAGTGTTATTTTAGGCTCTATGACAAGAACAGCATACGACCTCGCCGTTAGTTTAGGTGTATTATCTATATATTTATCTCTCGTCGCATCATCAACAATTGACAAACATATCTTGCTATTTATATTGTCATCTATACATTTCACTAATATACTTGTTAAGCCTTCTGTATTTTTTACTACCCTTGTCGCCCTATCTATTTTATATTTGGCGTTCTTTTCAAGGTTGTATATTTTACCACCAATCGTATAATTGTTATCAGCATTCAATACAAAGGATATTCTCTTATTAGAAGGATATATATAGCCGTCGCAGCTACCGCTGCTACCGCTAGCAGCGCTCATATTGTCTAGCGCATCATTTTTGGCTCTAAATTGGAAGCAGCATATCGTATAGGAAGTATCCTCAAAAACCTGCTCTTCAAATATATTACATATGAGGATATCATATTGTTTAACAAAGTTTCTCCTGAGTTCTATATCAGCCTTGCGTATAGAGCAGAGGAAATTGAGAGGTAATATTAGAATACCTCCTAGACAACGAGAACCTATCAAGACTTGTAGAAAGCATTTATATAAGTCATTAGTATTATATTTAGTAAAAACCGCTTTGTCGTCGCATTTATTCCGTGCTAAATATGGAGGATTTGTTATAACAAACGCATTTTCAAAATTAGGCGGATTAAGCAAAGTATCACGCTTAACTATAAAATCCTTTTTAGGCTCTATATCATAGCATTCTATATTATACTTGTCTCTGTCATTCGGTGTAATAAAATTTAATAAATCGCCAGCACCAGCAAAAGGCTCTATGATATTGCTAATGTTATCAGGTATATACATATTTTGTAATATGTAGGTATAGTTTGTGGTATAAAATTGACCTAATAATTGCTTTGTCATACCTTTCATATACTATATATATCCTTATAATAAAATCATTTTTTATAATATATATATAGTCATATTGCTATAGCGATTGGTTTGCGTAATTGAATATAGTTTAGGAATATGTTGATATATATGTAGATATATTCGGTGTATGCTAGACTATAACTATTTAACATATCGTATGCTAAGAATATCTCTATGATTTTGGAAATAAACGGCGAGAAGTTATAAACACACGATGCTAGCAAAGGAGGAACTATAATAGCCGTGTATATCACAGGGCTCCAGTCGCCGCCACCGCTTACGCTGCCTAACTTATACGAGAAATACATATAGAAATACTGGAGCATATAAAGGAATTTAAAGAAATAATAGTCTCTTCTAAAAATGTTATTGACCTCACTACTGTAATTCTGGGTATCTATCCATCTCAAGTAATGGACGAAGGAACTGCCGAATAAGAAAAAGTTTGCGTGGAGATTTGAGGATATATAATAGAGAATTGCTAAATATTGTATATTATTATTACCTATATAGAACTCTATGTCGTGATAGACTTGCGTAGATATTATCATAAGTTTTGCTAAGTATGCTAGGCATCTGCTCCGCTGGCTCTGCTGTTTTATTGTTAATAAAAAGAGGTCTCTAAATAATTTGTTATACAGTATTGATAGTTTGCCTAGAATAAACCCAAATACAATCGCCCAGTAAGGATATACGCAGTAATGTATTTTCAGGATTACTCGGTATTTTCTTTCGGCTGCGGTAGCTGCGGCACGCTCATTCCAAATAATCGGCGATATATAATGACATTCCCTGTGAAAATCAAATCCTACAACATCGCCAGTTTTTATTATATATGTCTCGTGTGTCAAATTGAATATTGTCATAATATCTCTATTATCATCTAGACCCACAATAACCCTATAGCAGGATGCGAACGGTATATAGAAAAGTGGGCCGTCAATATGGCGTGTATAAAAGATGTCTTTTGGCGGTGATACATATATCTCGTTCATATCGTGAAGTATATCAATTCTATAATTGCTAAATGACCTCTTAAACATATCTATTATCTTTTTGTCTTTTGCGGTATTGTAAAACATTTCTTTAATATTTTGTGGTAAATCTTTGTACCACCAGCAACTAGATGTAGTTGTTGAGGGCTCTTGTAGTATTACCCATTCCCTGATACTATTAAGCAAATAATGGTCGCTCCTTAATTTACAATTGAGAACTCTGGACTTCTGGAACTTCCAAGGTAAATATAACATAGCATCTATTTATAATATATATACTAAAATAATAAAAATTGATACTTAAGGCATTCACTATACAATAACAGCAAGCCGCAAGCAATCCTACCGACCTACATACAAATAAACAAAAATGTCCGCCACTCCTGCTTCGTCCGCTCCGCACGCTCCGCACGCTTCGCACGCTTCACACGCTTCGCAGCCCGCTTTCACTAAAACCGAGAACGGGGCTGTCGCTCTCGATACATCTGGTAATGATATTGTGGATTACTTTATGCTCTATACACGCACTCTTACCAAGGAGCAAAATTATCAGTTTCTAGAGAAGTGCTGGGCGATTAATCCTAAGAAGACTGTCGCAGTTATCTTTAATGGTCGTGATAGGTTAAAAGGTAAGAAAGAGAAGACCGTATCTAATCAGGCGATGCTATGGTTGCGAGACAACAAGCCTTATACTTATATGGCGAATATCCTTACATATGTTAATAATTATGGACGCTGGAAGGATTTGCTCTATATCTGCTATGAGAATAAAAGCGATGGATTGATTGACGGTAATTACGAATTGACTATGTTTGCTGACAAGTTGCGTGATGATTTGGCTGAACTGAAGATTAGCGAATTTGTTGAGGCTGCTGAGGCTGCTAATGCTGCTAATGCCGCTGATGCTGCTGATGTTGCTACAGAAGATACCATCAAGAATAAGCGCAAGGTTAAAAGCGTCTCTTTGTGTGCTAAGTGGGCTCCTAGCGAAAATGACAGGAACGACAGCCGCAAGCATTTCGCCAAGAAGATTGCGACAATCCTTTATGGTAGAGATGATGCTAAGAAGATGGAGAAGTATAGGAAGGAGTATCTAGCACCTCTCAGGAAAAAGATTAATATTGTTGAGAGGCTTATGTGTAATAATGAGTGGGACAAGATTAATTACGAGAGTGTTCCGGGGGTCGCATCGCGCAGATTACATATCGCCTTTAATAAACACGATAGCGACAGGTATTGCGAATATCTGGCTACAGTTAGGAAAGGCGACGCTAAGATTAATATTACTGGTATTCTGCCTCACGAACTGGCGAACTACTATGTTAATCTGCGTAGCACTCAGGACGAATACGAGGAGAACGAAACTATTGAACTGCAATGGAGGGCTATTGTGAATGATGTTAAAAGTTGCGGTATTCTCGGGAACTCTTTGGCTATTATTGATTTGTCAGGTTCTATGTTCTCCGCCAGCAACGGTAGCGTGCCGGCACAAGTCGCCATCTCTCTAGGTATCATAACCTCCCTGTGCTGTAAAGGATTGTTTAAAAACAAGTTTATTACATTCAGCGACACGCCAGAGTTGGTCTCTTTAATCCCCGACAATTTATACAAGGAATATACCGAGAAGGACATAGAACCGTCGCTATATACCTGCTTTAAATCCCTAGTAGATGTGGAGTTCGGCTATAATACTAACTTCGTTAAAAGTTGCGAGATGATTATTAAATACGGTAAGGAGCACAATATTGCCGATGCGGATATGCCTAAGAAACTATTCGTATTCACAGATATGCAGTTTGACGAGGCGACTGTGGATGTAGTTGGAAAAGAACAAAATGGAATTGAAGTGTTATATAAAACTATTGTTAAAATGTTTAAAGCAGCCGATTATACGGCACCTAAGTTTGTATTCTGGAATCTCAATTCTTGTCATAAAGAGTCATTCCCTGTGAATTGTAATACTGAAGGAACAGCGATGATTTCAGGGTTTTCAGAGCAATTGCTTAAAATATTTATGACCTATGACGAGTTTAAACCTGAATTAATTGTTGAAGAAATACTCGCGCCTTACTTGCCTGAAATCTATATTGATAAAACAGAGTATTAATGGAGCGATAGCGAGCGAACTCTCTAAGTATAAGGTAGGTTATGTATGTAATATTTGTATATTATATATTTTTTATAATTATAATAAAAATAATTCATAGCGCTTAGCCCGCTTTAGCGTCTCTTCTTTCCCTTAGTTAGTTTAGAAGCAGTCTTCTTGACGAATGAGCCAATATCCCTAGTGGAGTTTAATAAACGTCCCGGAGTGTTGCGGATAGACTTAACGGGGTTCTTGATAACCTCCTCAACTTCGCCCTCAAACTCCTGTATCTTGACTAGCAGGTTAGTTAGAGTGCTTATCAATATCGGGATGATAATGATGGTGAATAGGAGGGTAATGAATAGGAATAGCGATATCATAGTGCCGATAGCGATAATATCACGGCGCAAGTCGTCCGAGCACTTACACTTCTCATTCATTAAATAGCGGACATAATCAAATGCGTAATAGATATACACGACGAAGGTTAAGAAGAAGATGAAGGTACCGAAAGCGAGCAGCTGGACTATAGCGGTTCCCATATTTTTTGCGATGCTTTTGAGCGATACAAACGCAGTAATGAAGAAATATACTAGCGCAATTATAGTGAAGGTCTTGATGAACTCCTTGTTGGGATGATCGGAGCACTCACACCCGACGCTCTCTAACTTGAATATATAACTCCAAATGATTATAAGCAGTATTACAAATATTAATTGTATAAATAAACTGCTGTAAAAAGATAAAGTGCTGTCAGTCTCTTTCATTATTCTCTATACTATAATAATAGAAATTATTTATTTTCTATAATATTATATATTAAAAATCTGGTGGAACTGTCAAAACTCTTGACATCCAGTAATTTCATCTTTTCCACCATCGCTTCGGCGACGGATTTATTGCTATAGTTATTTAATATCTTTAAAATCTGTTCTATAAATATATCTATAATATACTTGTGAATACTAGGATTACCAATACAGTTCTCAGTTAAATATCCGTAGATATCATTTAGCAGCACCGGAATTTCCGTCGGTTTGTATTTTATCCAAATGATATTTAGATTATGGACGCCTTTCTTCCATTTAATATAGTCGCAATACAACTCATACTCGTTATTCAGTAATAGTAGGTTATTGTCAAATATATATTTGGGCGGTATCCACTCCTTATTATTTAGATAACTGTCCCACAGCCTATCTATATTACTAGATAAGAAGGCGGTATCAAAGTATTCTAGCAATTTAATATAGATGTTGTTCTCTCCGTCAATACTATCCGTCGCCTTAATATAAGACCAGATAATCAAGAAGATATCTGTAAGTCCGCTCTCGCTGTTCGTAATAATATCCTTTATTTTTGAATAAATAGTATCTTTGTTCTTTCCTGTAAGTTTATTTAAATAACCGATTAATGTCCGCTTAATACAAGAATTGTCTGAAAAATCAGGGATAATAATATGAAACCGTCCTTTATTACTAGCGGCACCGCTAGCCGCTCCTGTGCTATTAGAGATATGTAGGCTCTTCTCTTTCTTGTTATTTAACTTTTTCTCCCATATCATTTTAGGGTCATAATACGAATCAAAGCAACTACAAGATTTTTTAAGGGTCTCCGCTTTATTCAATATATGGTCGGGAACATCTATATTATACCTGCTTTGAAAAACAGACAAACCTATTTTAACTACTTTATCATCCATTATAATACTAAATATATTTAATAATCTTATATATAAAACGATAGGATATGTAATAGGATATATGATATATGATATATCATATAAAAACTATATACATATATTATGATATAATATACCATATTATATGAATCTAGATTTGAAAAATCAATTCGTAGAAGACCTAGATGATATTTATAAAACTCATTTAATTTATAGGACTATTGTAGTATGCGATGATGATATAGAAGATTACAAGGTATTGTTAGAAAACAAGGACTTTAGCGTCTATGTTGTTAAAGCGGTCTCTAATATTAACTACGATACTTTAGACCACCGGATTATCCTAGTGAATAACAAGATGGTTGAAGACTTTTTAAATAACATTATAGCAAACAATATTGACAACTTCTATACATATATAACATTCACTTATGATAATAGCAGTATAAAGGATACGATTGCTAAGAAATACTATAATGTCGGCAATATTGTTAATTGTATTTTGTAATTTATAATTATTATTATTTTTCTATATTATAATATATCATTATGTTAGGAAGAATTGAATGGCTAAAACAAATGGAATGAGTTTTGGGAAAGGTTTGAATATGAATTTAGGAAAAGGCGTTAGTATGGGTAAAGGCAAAGGCTCCAACAATATAACTTTAACAGGTATCATACTGATATCTGCCGTGTTTATATTTGCGATACTGATAGCGAATAGGCAGCAAATACAAGAGACATTCTTTAGCGAGAAAAGATATAGTTTTGAGTATTACTATATGGATACTTGCGGACATTGCAGAGTGTTTAACAGCAAAGGCATTTGGGAAAAATTAAATACCCATACATTCAATAATGTATCACTTAAAAAATATGATAGGGAAGACCACAAGGAGCGTGTTAAAAGCCTAGGGATTACAGGGTTTCCTGCGTTCATTATGGTTGATAATACGGCTACCGCTGGGGCTGGTGCTAGCACCGGTACTCCTACTATCCTAGCGTCTTTTGAAGAAGAGAGGACATACGAAAATATCTTGAAATTCATAAAGAATTACGAATAAGCGCGAAGCGGCGAGCGAAGAATGGAGAGAACGAGGGATATATAAGATAATATTAAAGTATAATATTAAAGTATCGTAATATATTAAAATGGGCGGTGGTATAACACAGTTAGTTTTAAAAGGGCAAATGGACTCATATATTAATTTGAACCCTTGTATTAACTACTATAAATATGTATATAATAAGCACGTTAATTTTTCTATGGAAAACAAGAATATTATCCCTGTGAATAACTCATCCATAGACTTAACAAATACCACAAACAATATACAGATGACCTTTGAAATAAAACGCTATGGGGATTTAATAAGTAATATGTATCTGTCTTTTAACCTACCCGACATATATTCTACGGACACGCATAGGTTCAAGTGGATAAATAATGTCGGGCACAACTTTATTAAAACGGCTACCGTAAGGATTGAAGGGATTATCATAGATGAGGTATATGGGGAATGGATGAATATATGGAATGAATTAACAAACAAGGACGGCGTTGAATACAATAAACTTATTGGGAATATTCCTGAATACACCAGTCCTAATAACAACAACTCAAGGTATGTAATTAGAAACAACATATTATACAACAGAATATATCCGTCTAAGGACAAAATCACCGATGCCCGTAATCCCTCAATAAAAGGGCGGGTATTACAGGTGCCCTTGAACTTCTGGTTCTCTCGCAATCCATCTCTGGCGCTCCCATTATACAAGATACAAAATCAGGAAATAAAGATAGATGTCGAGGTGAATGATATTGAGAAATTGTATCAGGTTTGGTGCGACAAATTGAAAATGTATGTATCGCCTGCGTTCTTTAATAATATATATAAGGACAATATAAATATCAATACTTTTTTGATGGGCAGAAGTTATATCCAGTGTTTCCTAGATGCGAACTATATATTCTTAGATAGTGATTACAGGATGAGTTCATTACAGACGGAAGGGATTGTTAAATATGTCGTGGATTATGTGAAACGGCAGACATTTCCGGCGCTAAATATCACTAGCAACGGCGACTATTATACCTTAACAAGCTCTTACAATCACATCAAAGAGATTATTTGGGTATTGCGCCGAACTGATATACCTGAAAAACTGAATATAAACGATAATTATACTGCTTCGCATACATATAATGAGACGATGGGATTGCTAGAGAGTGCTCGTATTATGTGGGCGGATACTATAATTCGTGAAGACCAGAAAGCCTATTATTATAACAACATACAGCCTTATCAGTATCATACACAGGTGCCTAGGACGGGCATATATTGCTACTCGTTCTCTCTGTTCCCTGAGAAGATAATGAGTGCGGGCTCCTTTAATAACCAGATGACGACCACATCGCTATACTTGAAAATCAATAATAAAGGAAGCGATACAAAGGATATTACCAAGACAGCCGAATATAAATATTTATTTGAGTTAGCGAAGCGAAACTCCGTGAATTATATTCAAGAAAACGAAGTTAAATTAGATGTTATTGTATATACGAGAGTTATTAATGTATTCTCGGTAATTAACGGAACTTGCAACTTTATCTGGTCTAGATAAGGCAAGGCTGCTGGAGGTTGTCTTATATCTATTATTTTTATATCTATCTTTAATTAAAAGAGGTTAGAATGGATTTACTTGTATTAATACTGATATTATTATCAGGATATATAATCAAATATTTAATAGATACTATAAACACCCTTAATAACGAAATAAGGGAGATAAAGATGAAATGTATCTCAGGACAAAAAGATGTTAGGTTTGATAACAAACCGGAGTTTGTTATCAAACCGGAGTTTGATAGCGGTTCTACATCTGCGACTACAGCGAACGCCGCCTTAATTAAAAACATCGCATACTTTAAGGACTACTTTGATGACAAATAATGATATAAATAATAAACGCATATATATTTAATATAAGGAAAGCATTTTAGCGACGCTTATAAAATGCCTAGAAAAGCGAAAACCACAGATGATAATGCGAGTGATACAAAGAAGAAAAAGAATTTGATGAATACAATAATAAAGGATATCTCTGTAGTTGATAACGAGGACATCATATTACAATTGCCTTTGTCTAATACGCAAATTAATAAATTGAATATAACTGATAATACAACTTGTGCCGAGTTTCCCGAGCCCTATGAGCCGAACTGTTTTTATATAAATGAGAACAACACATATAGCACAATCCAAGACAACATTATATTTGACAATACGAATAGCGAGTATTCTTTGAAAGTATCTCACAAAGATGAAATCCTCAATTCTAATAATAACTGCTATTGGTGCTGTCATCCTATAGACAACAGGACATTCGGGATGCCCTATAAATATAATATTAAAACCGATACCTATGTGTTATTTGGGAACTTCTGTTCCCTAGAATGTGCTAATGCGTATAACTTCTCGTCTCATAGTGGTAGCGACAAAGTCTGGGAAATCAATAGTTTAATACAGATGCTTAGCAAACATTACGGGTTCTCGCATCCTATTCGCCCTGCGCCTTCCAGATTTCTGCTAAAGATATTTAATGGGCCGATGACAATTGAAGAGTTTCGCAAGGGGCACTACACGAATGACAAGACCTATATTCTAAACCTACCACCTATGATTTCTACAAATTTTAGTTATGAAGTTGTAAATACCTCGTATTTAAAGAATATTACCGACAACATGCACATTAAACTAGATAACCAGAATCAAAACAATAACCAGAGCACAAAGAAAAAAGCGGCGTTAGCGGCAAATGCCTCAAATGTCGCTAACGCCGCAAACTCTAACACGATTGACAGCAAACTCAGTTTAATTGTTAGCGGCGGCGATACCAGAGGTATTAGCGGGGCTACCTAAATACTAAAAATTGATATAAGAATAACAATCCTTATATATATGCGCTAACAGACACAAAAATAAAATAGACGAAACGATGACGACTACCGCTACCGGTGCTACCGGTATTTACTTTTCACCTTATAGAATTTCAACGATAACTTGCAACGCAAATGTAGGTAATAATATTAATATAAATCTAGGTATATTATTTGACAATATTAATGTTATAGAGAATGTCGCTGAAAGCGGTGATAAAGGTGTTGTATGGGTTCAGTTTATGAAAAACGGGACTGACGCTTCTAAAGGGGTTTATCCTAAGAAGCGAAGGAAGAGCAAGAAGAATACTATGAAAAAGAACAGGTTTGACAATCAGGTTACGGTTATTTACAAGTTTAGCGATAAATATATACCGAATGTGAAGATATTCAAGAACGGCAATATACAATTAACGGGTATCAAGGATATTAAGGATACCGAACATATCGTTAATCATATAATTAACGACATTACGACAATCTATAACAATATTGACAAGGCTATTATTGTTAATCCTGAGCCGGACTATGTGTTGGATTTGAAATACCAGAACTTTAAAATCAGGATGATTAACACGGACTTTAAAGTATATAGCGACCCTGAACTGAAAAACGGGTTTGAAATCCGCCGCAAAGAAATCCACAAGTTGTTTATTAACGACGAACACAACAATAAATGTAGTTTCCAGCCCGGAATATATCAAGGAGTTAAACTAGAATACTTTTGGAATATTCACAATAAAAACAAGAATGGTATTTGCTCGTGTCCTAAGTATTGCTACGGCAAAGGCACGGGGCAAAATCTAGGCGAATGTAAGAAGGTTACTGGAGCATTATTTGAAAGCGGTAGCGTATTAATTACAGGCGGAATAACATTCGCGCAAGTTGATGAAACATACAAATATATATGCGACTTCCTTAAAAAACACAAAGATATTATTAGAAAGCCGCCTCCTAATACCAATATGGCTCCGGTAGCAGCGATAGCAGCGATAGCAGCGATAGCGGCAGCCTAAATAGTATTTGTATGACATTCTATATTATATATGTTAGCTGCGGCAGCTGCGGAATTATCAGGAATATTATATTTTTTATAATCACCACTATTAACGGTGTTGTTTCCGGGTCTATTATAAGAAGGTATATGATGACTTGCGTAAAAATGCGAACAGTATGCTACGGCATCTGGTTCAACCCTAGGTATAACATAATTATTTCCCCACGGTTTCTTGTCAAATAAGACATCGCCTGTATATAATCCGGCGTTCTTTAAGGGTTCCGGTGCTTTCACATTAGGGATATAATCTAATTCGGCATACATCAATTCATTTCCCATTTTTTGTTTTGTATTATTCTATTACAATAGAAGGAATAAAAATAAACAATATAAACAATATAAAGATTAAGGGAATATAATGAACTATACAAATGAGTTCTAATAAGAAGAGGAGCGGTAGCGGAGGAGACGCAAGTAATAAGAAAGCAAATACTGGTAGCGTTCCTGATTTTCTAAGCGACGGCTTGGATAACAAGACGATTTGTGATATCGTTCAGGATATTATGGCGATTATCCACGATAACAAGGGAAAGACCGCTCCGGCTTCGCCTGCTCCGCATACCGAAATAGTCAATAAGATAAGCAGCGATGACAAGTTTAAATTCTTTATAGAAAGATACCCTATGCTTTTTGATATGGTAACAAAAGAGGCAGGATTTGAATATTCAAGCCTAGAGTATTTTTTGTCTATGCGAGAGGAGATTATCAAGCAGCGAATAACCAGCGAAGAGGCTTCCAAACAGGTAGGACAAGTATGGTTTGACAAATACTATAAGAAGCCATAATAGCGAAGCAACGAATCATCATTTTATTTATTATTTTTCCCTTTAAAAATATAAAAATTGATATAAGAAGGTATCGTATATGTATTAGTACGATTACGACGATTACCGCAACGATGACTTCCGCTTCTACCCCTGTTAAATTTCCTACCAACCTCTACCAACTTATAGAAGAAACATTTAAACTCTATGAAGAAAGGCACGCAGGCGACGCTCCTGTTATGGGCGATATGAGCGTAGCGTCGCTAGAGTATGTAGCGAACGAGACAACAGCCGTAGCAGATAATAACAGTTATGCGAACTGCCTGATTTCTCTGTTGAAAAAGTATCACCTCTGGCCTATGATGAAAGTTAAGAAGTTCAAGGGTCGCAGCGATATCGTCTTGCTACACAATACCTATATTAGGAATAATGTAGATAACTTTAAGGAGTTATACGAGCAGTGCCGTAGTATCGTTCTAGACTTCAGTCTTAATTGTAATAATAATATCGTAGTTACTTACGCCAACTCTATCCCTGAGCGTATCAATTACAATACTTACATCTCTACGCTGGCTTCTAGCGATGATAAAGTATATGAGGCGTATGACGGCACAATCATAACAGTCTATAATTACAAAGATGAGTGGTATTTCGGGACTTCCAGTTGTCCCGATGCGAACAGTTCTAAGTTCTCGCATCCTACCAAGAAACACGGCAATATGTTCGATGAAATTCTGTATAAATACTTTAGACATCATCTGTCTGCCGAAGACGCAGGCGACGCTGCCGCTGTATCAGCGAAACTACGAAGCTTGTTCGTCCAACATCTAGATCCTGCGATGGCTTACGAGTTTATTATCGTTCATCACGAAAACAAGCACATTATAGATTATACAGGATTGCTAGGAGAGAATTATATGGAGATGTTCCACATCAATACCAAGCATCGCTGTTCGCTTACCGAGAATGACATTATGTCCTCTATTATCCCGTCGCTGCTAGAAGTCGGCGTTAAATATCCCTTGCCGTTCAATAATATTCAGGAGGCATACGCGCATATCAATACGACGCCTTATAGTTATGGTTTAATCGTTAAGAAGACGATTACGGACGGCAGCAGCGGCAAAGTGAAATTATACAAGATTTCTACGGATGCTATCAATTATCGCGAAGAGACTGATCCGTGTCATCCTAATATTTGGATGAATATTCTGTCGGTCTATATGAAAAACAAGACAGAATATACCATCAAAGATTATATCGCTAACTACAATCCCTATATTAATTTGCCGGTGGATAATAACGGACAAAAGATAGACCCAACATATCTAGTCCATACCATTATATCCACTATCAAAGACAGCCTGTATTCCTATTATAAGGCGACAACCGTCTATTATCCCAACTATAACCGCTATAAGATGAATAAGGAAATGGATAAACAGTTCCCGCCAATTATCCAGTATCATTTGGCTCAACTGCGTAATCTCCAAGTTAATACTTACAAAACAAAAATGATTAATATGGGTAATGTGTATCACTACATCTGTCAGTGCAACGATATTAACAACATTAAAACCCTTATCCAATTCTTCGCGTCTAACCCGATTAACGAGATGTCGCCGAGAACCTCTATGTGTTTCGCTATAATGACTAGCCTAATCTCTTAATCTCTTCATCTCTACCCCTACCCTAGTTCCTTAAATCCCCTTAAAATATCCTTTAATTATTTTTTATATTTATAATTTAAAATAAAAATCGCGCGTATATATAGAAAGAATATAGTAGATATGGTTGAAAGTCTTATGCAACAAATCCAAAGTGCTATGAGTGGAGGAAAGAAGTCCTTGAAGCGCAAGCCTGCTCGCAAGCCGGTTCGCTCCGCCTCTCCTCTTAAGCGCAAGCCTGTCCGTTCGGCTGCTAAGCCCGTGAAACGCCGTGTTTTTCCTAAGATGCGGAGAACTTTTGGCGGTTTCTTTGAGGAATTAAATCAAATGGTAGCCGTAGAGGCTGCTGATGCTAAGAAGGGAAAAGAAACTGGTGCTTCTTCTGTTCCTGTGAAGCATACCCCTATGTCCGCTGCGGATGCCCCTGCTGCCGGCGGTGCTATGGAAGGCGGTCGTCTTCGTGTTTTTAAGAAGAAGGCAAAGAAGCCCAAAGCTGCCGCTAGAGGTCGTTTATTTGGCGGATACGAGGAAGAAGAAGAGCAACAATTTGAAAGCGAGGAACAAGAAGGCGGTCGCCGTCGTGTGTTTAAGAAGAAGGCAAAGAAGTCCCGTGTCGCTACTACTAGAGGTCTCGTTAGAGGACTCGTTAGAGGACGCCGTTCAGTTGGCGGATATGAGGAAGCCCTAGAGGAACAAGCTGGTGGTCGCCGTCGCCCTCCTCGCCGCCGTTCTGCTTCCCCTGTTCGTCGTGCTCCCCGTCGCCGCTCTCCTACTCGTCATTAGATATGAGTATGTAATCATATAGTAATAATCAATTATTTTTTGTAATATATTAAAAAATGATATATAAGATAGATATAATATAGTTAATATACAAAATGCCTACATTCCAAAATTACAATTACGACGAACCCTCAGGATGTTCTAGTTTTGAAATAAATAATATAGACCTTGCTATTATTAATGGTATTCGCCGTGTTATATTAACCGACATTCCTATCGCCGGTATTATTGGGGAAAAACTAGAGAACGACGACCCAAGCGTGGATATCGTAATAAACAACGGAGCGCTCCACAACGAGATTATTATTCATCGCATCGGTCTTATCCCTATATGTCTTAAAGAGGAAGAGATAGACAATTACAAAGACAACAGCATTCATATTGAATTAAATGTAAAGAATACCACAAACAAGACTCTAGATGTCCTAACGAGCGACATAACGGCTACACGCAATTCAGTTAATATAGACAAGAAAGAACTCGCCGATATTTTCCCAGCGAACAAGATATCAGGCAACCATATCTTAATTACACGCCTGAGAACTGGCGAACATCTACATTTTAAAGCGAAGGTTGTTAAGAGGACTGGTCGTGATAATGCGTCGTTTAATCCGGTATCGCTGTCTAACTTCTCGTATATCCAAGACCCCAAAGAAGCCGACAAGAAGACCAACCTTTTAGATAAGGAACGCTCGTATTACAAAAATAAATATGGCGATGCTGTGCGTTTCAAGTTTGATATTGAAAGCATAAACCACAATATCGGTCCCAAATATCTTGTTTCTAAATCGCTAGACATTATCATAAACAAATTAGAAGTGCTTCGGCGTGAATTGAATAATACTGATGCGTCAGCAGCGTCAGCGGCGTCAGCGGCGACCAAAGTTAAAATACAGCAATTTCAAGATATCGCCGGAACTTATGAGTTTATTATTGAAGACGAGGATGATACGCTAGGTAATATTATACAATCCCATATTCACAATCATTTTATTAGAGAAAATAACAAATACAAAGACAAGATATCTTGCACCTATATCGGGTATATCTGCCCGCATCCGCTAAAATCGTTGATGATTTTAAGGATATCACTAGAAGGTGTAGGCGGCGTAGGCGGCGCTAGCGGCGCTAGCGATGCTAAGATATTCTCAGCATTCCTAGATGATAACTGTGCTATAATTGCCGAAGAACTATCTAAGATTAAAAACGATTGGATGAAGTTTGCTATTGACAATATTTAGATACGCTACGCTGCCTTCGGCTACGCTGCCTTCGGCTTCTTCCTTATATACTTTTTGTAAATACTCTTTTTATCTTTTTTATCTAATAATAATATATATTATTGTAGTAAATAGAAACATAAGTTCAATATGGCTACGGATATAGACAATCTCAAGGATATAGAATATTTAGACGAAGAACTAGATGATATTGAATATACCGAGATACTCAGTTTTGAAGAGATGAGCCGCATTAACCCTTCGTTTATTGCTTTGGATAAGGAGGAGATATATAACAGCCTATATGTGTTTTTTAAGGACAAAAAGAAAGCCGACCTATTGCGAAATCTATTCTATGAGATACTTGAAAATCGTGAAAGTAAGAATGGTAAAATAAACGACTACAGCAACTATATCTTCGCAGCTGAAGGCGAATTAGAAAATTATGGCGACAGGGACGGGGACGGTAGCGGCGAAAGCGGCGACCCTAAAGACGCTGTATATAACTTTATAGGCAAATATAACAGCAAGAGCGACCTTCGTGAATTCACTAAGCGTAAGTTTGCCGTTTCCTATGATATAAAATCTAATAAGATGAGATTAAAGCCTACTCATAATACTAGTATAATTATTGGCGCCGCTAACGCTGCCGAACAGAAGGATTTCCCTAAATATCACCAGATTATCAAGGATTACCCTGTTGTTAAATGTGCTAGCGTAGAGAAGGTTGAAAATATTTATAATATTAATGATACTGAGGATGACAGCAGCGGTAGCGGAAGCAGCGGCGCTATCGCTCTTCCTATATTAGGTGCCTATTACAAGATACCTACGACAACCGTGAATGACTATATGTATGCTAAGATAGCATCGCATCTATTAAACAGCGTTAATACGAACTATAGGGCATCTACAAATTACATAGATATTTGCGAGTTAATCAAGAAGACACGCCCTGATATTGAGATGATTGTTAAAGAGATTAATAGTAATAAAGATGCCTTTTATCTAGACTATGGTAATATTAACAACATATTTAAGAAATACGATTATTCCTTGGATTTTATAACCGATAAGGATTTGGAGGTTTTAACAGATTGTATGTATTCTATTATAAAGGGCGAGAAGGAACGCAAGCACGGCGCACACGGGGCATTCAAGATTAGGCGCCCTGTTTTGATTAATAAGAAACTTACATTCTATGATAATATTGAGAAGACGCTAAAAGTCGTTAGTATATCTCAGCAAGTTAAATCATTTCTAGAGAAGACTAAGGATATTATATTGAAATACAAAAACGACATCATACATACTGAGGTTATTGCTTTAAAAAATTATAATATCTATGATATCATTAAGCAGATAAATGATGACGCTATTACGATTGAGGAGATTATAGACGAACTCAAGCTATCTATAAAGACCATCAATATAGATAATGCTCTAGAGACCATCAACGATATATTAGAGGCACAAGAAAACCTAGGAGATATAAAGGAAGATTGTGAGAATGTTAAGAACTACTTTATATATTCACGAGAACACATATTTGATTACGACAAGGACGGAAAAAAGTATATTACATCTAAGAGAGAAAACAAGGCAATAAGCGACGGAAACGACATAGACAACTACGAAGGGCTAAAAGATGATGACGATATTATTGAAGACGAAAACAAGGGGTTTGTAGGTGATGCTGAAGATGTCAGCGGTAGCGGCGGTAGCAGCGGTAGCGGCGACGGGAAGGATATTGGCGGTAGCGTAGCAACAGCCGTTAATAACAATTATGACATTAATAGGTATATAGCAAACATTCACTTTAGGAATGACAAGGCGTTTATAGAGATTTTAAAAATAATTCTAGAGTTGATTAAGAAGGTTAATGATGTCGCCAATATTGATATAGATTATGACGCTTTGTCTAATCACATATTCCAAAAATATCGCACAAATCTAACCATAACACGATATGAAATATACCTAAAGAAGTTGAAGAAATTGAAGGCTGGAGCGGGAGCAGCCGGAGCCGAAGATATCAAGAAATACGCTAAGAAATATGCCGAAAGAGTGCCCTTATATTTGGATTTATATTTATCTAAAAACAATCTAGACAAACGCCACAAATGGTATGCGGATATTAACAAGGCAATTGCTGAGGATTTTATAGATAAGGCGCACATAGATATAGTGAAGACCGCCAATAAGGAGTTCGTAGCCGCAATCAACGCTATATTTTACGAGGCTATCTGCTTCTGGATTGTAGATACGCAAGATAACATATTAAAAAACAACATAGCGCTTAATGCGAATACGATGAACCCCGGACATATTGACACATTTAATAGCAAAGGACTGCTATATTATATGATAGAATTGCTAACAGACCACTTTAGATTGAGCGAGGACAACGACTATATGATAAATACCGATGCTTTACAAAAAATCCTAGTTAATACCGTTAAAAACGGATATAAGGATAAGGGCGAAGCCGTATTGAATGAACTTATTAATAAAAAGAATATTGATGCGAAGAATAGATGCTCTGTAGATAGGAATAGATATACCGACGAAGAACAGTATTATATAGATAAACTGCTTTTGACACCAAACATTAACTCTAAATATGAGAAGATACACAAGTATATCCAAGGCTGCTGCTTACGCAAACTTAACAACGACTTTAATGATATAAGCGACTTTGTCAATAACGACAATACTGAAATTATAAAATTAAAAGAGCACTATTCCAAAGTTAATCTAAACAACAAGGAGCGGGATACCAGATATACGCTGCCTCGGCTGCCTAGGCTGGCTAAAATACGCAAGAAAGGCGACAACGGCGACGATGGCGACGCTAGCGACGACGGCGACATATTCGCAAATGAGGTTAGAGACAAAGTTAAACACATTAAATATGTAGTTAAAAAACCCTTTGTTTATAATTTTAAAAATTATGGCGTTGATGAGTGGCTAGAAGAAATGCGAGATAAGTCTCCGCTATTGCCTAGTAATCTAATTGTCAATCTAAAGAATTACAATATTGATGCTGTTAAACTGGCGATTACCGACAACATCAAGAGACTTAAGAATATAAAGAGTAATATTAGCGGCGATTTTTTAAACTGTGCGAATGTTAATTACAAAGAGATATTGCTAAATATATGTAAGATATTGTATGTTTGTTCGACGGCGACGGGAGATGTATTCCAAGATAGGATTATGAAATCCATTAAAGACATTAAGAAGATGGCTAAGTATCTCTATGATTTAAATAAGAATTATGATGCGGAAGACGAAGTCGTCGTTAATATAATAAACCTAGCGGTTATTGCGAACTGCTTGAATTACCCTGATTTGCTGGGTGTTGAGAATATCCCTAAGAAATTTGTAGCGGATAAAGCTGACAAACTCTATGAATATTTAAAAATATACTTAGAAGGAAAATATAACAGATTCCTAACCCCCGAAGAAATCACGGTATTTCTTAATGAAAAGCGTGAAGAATATAAAATTAAGAAATTAAAAGAGAATGCCGACTTAGATGTAGAACAGAATGAAATTCGCCGACAAATGAAAGCGGCTGGTATAAAAGATACCTATAATACTAACAAGGACAGCGAAGTCGACGGAGGAGGCGACGGAGTAGATGCTAGAGGAGACGGTGCTGGTGCTGATGAAGGCGACATAGCAGATACTTATAAGGATGCTGAGAAGGATGCTGACTATAATAGCAAAGATAATGATAATTATAATATATATGATGACGAAGATTATGAATGAATATGAAATATGAATGAATATGAATAATGAATATATCTTTTAAGCATTAGAATTCCCCATAGAGTTCATCGCATTCTGCTGTTTCATAACAATCTCTGCGGAGTTAGACGGAGGCACAAAAGATTTGTTGTTTCCTATGGTGCCGTTAAGTTGTAGAGGCAGGTGTCTATCTTTAAAACTTTCTACAACTTGCATCTTGTATCTGTTTGGTATTTCCTCAAATAATATATCATTTATAAGGTTCTCGTATTTTAATGCTAGCAGATTGAACTCGTTGTCGTTTATTTCATCGTCATTCTCAATCTGTCCCGCTAATAACAAGAATTGCTGCCCTAATCGCCTGAATAAATCACATTTCTCGCTAGCCTTAATGCTGTTATTAAGCGATATAATAAGAACACTAATAGCATTCACAACAATATTCGGTATCTTAACTTCGTTAGCGTCCTCGCTTATGCTATTGATGATACACATAGCCGATGATGTTAAAACTAAGGGTATATTGAATGCGAACTTAACCATAGACCAATAACCGCTCGCTTTACTACATAATAATACGAGCGCCTCCGTTTTAGATAACAACTTCTCCACCTTGTATGGTAAATTCGGGGATGTCTTATGTTCGGGTCTAATATCTTCGTTTTTTAAACTCATTATATTTAATATATAATATTATAATAAATTGAGATTTAACCTACTATTTTATATAAGGGAATGCCTTGCTAAGATATGGTGCCCGCCCTAGCGTCTGCCTAAGATAACCTATCCAACCTCGCCGTTAAATCCTCAATCGTTTTCTGCTGCTCGTCTAATCTCTTTGTTAAATCTTGGATAGATTTCGTTAATAGCGGGATTAGCGACATATATTCTATCGTATAATTGTTGCTATCATTAGCAGGCACATTAACAGCCTCTGGTATCTCTTTGTATAAATCTTGAGCGATAAATCCGTAATTCCGCTTATCCCCCTCGCGCTGGTTTATCGTTAAATAGGATACCGGCGACAGCCTATTAATCAACTCTAGAGAACTATCCAAATTCCTTATATCCTTTTTATATCGCCTATCACTTATAGTTGAGTAGTTAATCGCATTAATCGTCCCATTCACATCTAATTTACATACGGGATTCGTGGTGCCTATGCCTACATTATTGTTATTAAAAATGTTAATTATAGAATACTCTGTAGGCTCGTAGGGCGTCCCTAATTGCCAGATTTCTTGCGCGTTCCAAGAAGACGAGAGAACCGCGCTATTATCTTCGTTGTATGTCGCCGGTCTGTTTAAATATATCTTGCCGTCCTGCGTATTATCGCCTAACTGGGAGCACCACATCGCCGTATAATAGACGAACTCGGTGGATGTCGCAGGCAAATCAAAGAATGAGCCTGATATATTTGCGACAAAATACGAAGAGGTGCTAGCCTCCGCCCCAAGATTATGCGAGAGCCAGCAAGATGTCCCTTTGTTGTCTATTAGGTTATTACCGTCAGCCTCCGTTATATGCGTCCAAGCACCCGCTTCGCCTATCTTGCGATATAGCCGGAGCCCCCACCATCTAGCGTCAGTCCCGTAATCAATACCTATATGACACGAGAGATGGACGAGCACCTTTGAGGAAGGGTGGGTAGGCTTGATACGCACACAAAACCCCTGTATCTTGTCGCTAACGATACTGGTGTTATTGTCAATAAATTGCCAGCCGCCACCTGATTTAACCACAATATTCCTATATATATTAAAGAGCGTCTGTATTGACATATTTTGACATATAACAGCATTCTTAGGAATAAAGGTCGTCTCGCGTTGCCAGATTTCTTGTGCGTTCCACGAAGACGACAAGATAGCCGTATTGGAGGTGTTAGCGGCATTATAGATAGCTGGTCTATTCAAGTATAACTTGCCGTTCTGTGATATATCCCCTAGTTGCGAGCACCACTTAGCAGTATAATATACATAGGTATCCATAATATTTGGCGTATCATAATAGGCACCAGACACATTCGCTATAAAATACGAGTATGTGCTAGCTTCCGCACCGAGATTGTGCGAGAGCCAGCAAGTAGTCCCGCTGCCGCTGCTGCCGCTAGCCGTCCCGTCAGCATCTGTTATATGAACCCACTCTCCGGCTTCGCCTATCTTGCGATATAGCCGGAGCCCCCACCATCTGGCGTCAGTCCCATAGTCAATACCTATATGACAATTTAAATTTATCAATATTTTAGAGGTATAATGGTTTGGTTTTATGCGAACACAGAAACCCTGAATATTGTTATTGATGATACTAGTATCATTATCAATAAACTCCCAGCCGCCCGACATTTTCTCTACAACATCCTTGTATATGCTAAACTGCGTTTGCGTCGGCGTATATTTAGTGACTATTCCGCCTTTAGGGAAATACGATGTCTCTAATTGCCAGATTTCGCTAACATTCCACGAAGACGAAACAATAGGGGCATTTAAGGCGTTTATTACCGCCGGTCTATTCAAGTATAACTTGCCGTTCTGCGTATTGTCGCCAAGCAGAGAGCACCATTTCACAGTATAATAGACGAATGAGGCGGCAGCTCCTGCTGCTATGGCTTCTGCGGTGGATATAAGTGGTATATCATAATACGCACCTGATATATTCGCAATAAAATACGAAGATGTGCTTGTCTCCGCTCCCAGATTGTGCGAGAGCCAGCAAGAAGTCCCGTCGCTTGCTCCGCTGCCGCTGCTCGTCCCGTCAGCCTCTGTTATATGCTCCCACTCACCGGCTTCGCCTATCTTGCGATATAGCCGGAGCCCCCACCATCTAGCATCAGTCCCATAGTCAATACCTATATGACAATTTAAATTTATCAATATTTTAGAGGTATAATGGTTTGGTTTTATGCGAACACAGAAGCCTTGGACTTTGTCATCTACGACATTAATGTTGTTGTCAATAAATTGCCAGCCGCCGCCTGTCTTCTCAACAACATCCTTATACATCGTGAATTGCGTCTGTATAGGACTGAATTGCGATAATATAGATGAGCTGCCTGTATATGTTTTGCCGTTGGGATATATCATACCATTTTTATATAATTCGCCAGTAAAATTAACATTCCCAGTAATATCTAGGCTATTACGCATAGTCGCCAAGCTATTCACAATAAGATTGGAATTCACAACCAGCCGCCCATTAACCTCTAGATTACTATTATATCTATCTTCTATTATAAACTTGTTCTTCACCCCTTCAGCAATCTTGTCTGTGGTTATCTCGTTTATTCGTTTCTGTATTATATTACTGGTCGTCAATACGTAATTGCTGGCGTTCCGGTTATTCACATTCATAGTATAAATCACTTCGGTTAGCCCGTCGCCTAAGTTTGAACTGGTCGCCAATACATAGTTGAGTTGCTCGTTGTTAAGTTGGACTATCTGGTTAGATAAATCCTCTTTAACGGATGATACGTAATTACTGGAGTTCTCGTCGTTCTCGCTAACTTTGTTATTTAATGTTGTTATGCTATTATTAACTATATTGCTTGTTAGCAAGTCTAGGATACGCAAGCGTTCGCTTAGCAGATTGCTAGTTATCAAAACAAAATTACTAGAGTTGTCGTCGTTCTTACGCACCTTATTTACAAGGTTATTGCTAGTAGTAAGCACATAATTACTAGTATCCCAAATAATATCTCTATTATTCCTTTTATACACACCGCCACTACCATCGCTACCGCTAGTAATAAGAACATCGCCATTATTAGCAATCTTGAAGACCGCCCTATTCATATTAGAAGCAACAAAGATATCACTATCAAGGCTATTCTGTTGAACCATTAAAGCACAACTAGTATTGTTAGCATTCACAACTTCTAACCTTTCTGTAGTATATACAACTGTGTTAAGTTGTGTTGTATCACCTAAAACTACTAGATTAGAATTGATTGTTAAAGTTCCATTAATCTCTAAATTATTATTATAACTGTTATTCACTATAAACTTATTAATAGCACTTTCATTCTCAGTTATCATATCAGTCGTTAAATCAGTAATCCGCTGTGATATGATATTGCTAGTCGTCAGCACAAAATTACTAGAGTTATCATCGTTTTTTTTAACCTTAGCATTTAATGCTGATATGCTATTATTTACTATATTGCTTGTTAGTAAATCTAGGATATTTACGCGTTCGCTTAGCAGATTGCTAGTAGATAGCACAAAATTACTAGAGTTATCATCGTTTTCTTTAACCTTATTATTTAATGCTGATATACTATTATTTACTATATTGCTTGTTAGCAAATCTAAGATATTTACGCGTTCGCTTAGCAGATTGCTAGTAGATAGCACAAAATTACTAGAGTTATCATCGTTTTCTTTAACCTTAGCATTTAATGCTGATATACTATTATTTACTATATTGCTTGTTAGTAAA
>Ga0209191_1000764_pt1 | contig 23420 bp, 23 predicted proteins | sample S_130626_EF_Meta_FD_187320 | JGI IMG/M metagenome (GOLD analysis project Ga0209191, IMG submission 187320) | Freshwater microbial communities from Lake Simoncouche, Canada to study carbon cycling - S_130626_EF_MetaG (SPAdes) (version 2) | ecosystem: Environmental > Aquatic > Freshwater > Lake ...
AGTAGAGGAGAGCACACGATGTCTTTAGCGTTGTATCGCAAGTATCGTCCCTCTGTTTTTGCAGATGTCATCGGACAAGAACATGTAACTGTCCCACTTTCAAATGCCTTGGAATCAGGGCGCACACATCACGCATATTTATTTAGTGGCCCACGTGGTTGCGGAAAAACTTCTAGCGCTCGCATTATGGCGCGCTCACTTAACTGCGTTAAAGGACCAACACCTAATCCATGTGGTGAGTGCCAATCATGTAATGATCTAGTTGCAAATGGCCCGGGTTCACTTGATGTTATTGAACTAGATGCTGCAACACATGGTTTGGTAGATGATGCACGCGATCTTCGCGATAAAGCTTTCTTTGCACCGGTACAAAGTCGGTACAAGATCTACATTATCGATGAGGCGCACCAACTTGGACCAGGTGCTGCAAATGCACTTTTGAAAGTTGTTGAAGAACCGCCTCCCCACGTTATTTTTATCTTTGCTACAACAGAGCCAGAAAAACTCATAGCAACAATTCGCTCTCGTACACACCACTATCCATTCCGTTTAGTTCCACCTGGAATTCTTGCTGCGCACTTAGAGAAGATTTGTAATCATGAAGGCGTCAGTGTTGCTAAAGGCGTTATTCCGCTTGTAGTACGGGCCTCAGGTGGCTCAGTGCGCGATGCGCTCTCTGTCTTGGGTCAGCTATTAGCTGGTGCTGGCAAAGATGGTGTCAGCTATGAAATTGCAATTCAATTATTAGGTTTTACAGATGGCGCACTACTCGATGATGCTATCGATGCAATTGCAGCCCATGATGGGGCAACGTTGTTTAAAACCATTGATCGAGTCATTGAATCCGGCCATGATCCACGCCGCTTTACCAGTGACATGTTGGAGCGCATTCGCGATCTAATGATTGTTGATGCCTTAAAAGATTCAGGTAGCAATGCAATTTTGCGTGATATTCCAGATGATCAAATGGAGAGAATGCGCAATCAAGCTAACCGAATTGGAACAGCAAATCTCTCACGGGCTGCAGATATAGCTGCAGAGGGTTTAACTCAGATGCGCGGAGCTACGGCACCACGTTTAATGCTGGAACTGATCTGCGGACGCATACTTTTGCCTATTGGCGATAATAGTGAATCAGGAATGCTCTCTCGTATTGAGAGATTAGAACGAGCAGAAAACATTGCACCGATGACAACTCCTGCACCAGCGAAATCTGTTGAGAAAAATGAAGCAGTAGCTCCTCCAGCAAAAGCTGAACCTGTACCAGCAGAAGTGAAAGTAGAAGCACCTGCAGCCAAGGTAACAAGTACTCCCGGTGCCTTTGATATTGCAGCTCTGCGTCGTGCTTGGCCAGATGTTATTGAAGATGTGAAGAAGCGCCGCAGACTGACCTGGTCACTGCTATCTGCTTCAGCACAAGTATTAGCTGTTGATGACAAAGCAATCACCATTGGAATTGTTAATGCTGGTGCGCGTGATTCTTTTGTTCGATCAGAATCAGATGAGATTTTGCGCAAGGCATTTGTGGATGTAGTTGGCATTGATCGAAAGATTGAATGCGTTGTTGATCCGTCCATTGATACCAATACTCCGGCTGCTCGTGAGACTCGCACGTCAGAGGCTCCTTCAGATAAGACTTTGCTTTCAGGGGCTGCGCTACTTGCCCAAGAACTTGGCGCAAAAGTAATTGAGAGTAAATAATTAATGTCAGGTATGTATGAAGGTGCAATTCAAGATCTCATTGATGCTCTAGGTCGCTTGCCAGGAATTGGTCCTAAGTCTGCTCAACGCATTGCTTTCCATATTTTGCAAGCAGATGCTGAGATAGCAACTGCGCTCGTGGATTCCATTCGCACTGTTAAAGAGCGTGTGAAGTTTTGCGTCGAATGCGGAAACGTTTCAGAGGAAGATCAGTGCCGCATCTGTCGTGATCCACGACGCGATAACACGTTAATTTGTGTTGTTGAAGAGAGTAAAGATGTGATTGCAATCGAGCGCACACGTGAATTTCGCGGTAAGTATCACGTGCTAGGTGGTGCCATTAGTCCTATCGATGGAATTGGTCCTGAGCAGCTTCGCATCCGTGAACTCATGGCCCGTCTTGCCGATCCTGGAATCGTTGAAGTTATCTTGGCGACTGATCCAAACCTTGAGGGGGAGGCCACAGCCACCTATCTATCGCGCATGATTAAGCCGCTAGAAATAAAGGTCTCTCGTTTAGCTAGTGGTCTGCCAGTAGGCGGGGATCTGGAATATGCCGATGAAGTCACGCTGGGTCGAGCATTTGAAGGCCGCCGCGACGTTTAATCTCGTTATTTGATACGTCCCTCATCTCATTATTTAAGATAATCCGAAAAACGGTTAGCGCCATTTATATCTATGCGCCACCATTAACCCATGGGACTAATCGTTCAGAAATATGGTGGCTCATCTGTGGCCGATGCCGAGGGCATGAAGCGCGTTGCCAATCGCATCGTTGCTGCCAAGCGTGATGGCAATCAGGTCGTTGTCGTTGTTTCTGCAATGGGCGATACAACCGATGAACTCATTGATTTAGCCAAACAGATCACTCCAATTCCATCTGGGCGAGAACTAGATATGTTGCTTACTGCTGGTGAGCGAATTTCTATGGCCCTTCTTGCAATGGCAATTACAAATTTAGGTCATGAGGCTCGTTCATTTACAGGTAGCCAAGCGGGCGTAATCACAACTTCTACACACGGTCGCGCTCGCATTATCGATGTGACACCTGGACGTATTCAGGAAGCGCTGGCAGAAGGTGCAATTGCAATCGTTGCCGGTTTTCAAGGAATTTCACAAGATACAAAAGATGTAACAACTCTTGGTCGCGGTGGTAGTGACACAACTGCAGTTGCTTTAGCTGCAGCATTAGAGGCCGATGTTTGTGAGATTTACACAGATGTCGATGGTGTCTTTAGTGCTGATCCGCGTGTTGTGCCAAATGCACGCAAGTTAAAGACAGTTACATATGAAGAAATGTTAGAACTTGCAGCAAGCGGTGCAAAGGTTCTGCACTTGCGTTGTGTTGAATACGCTCGCCGTTATGACTTACCTATTCACGTACGTTCATCTTTTACAACTAATGAAGGAACATGGGTGGTTAAAGATCATCCACAAGGAGGAGAAATGGAACAAGCAATCATCTCAGGCATCGCCCACGATAAGAGCGAAGCAAAGATCACGATTGTCGGAGTACCGGACCGAACTGGTGTTGCTGCACGTATCTTCCAAGCAATTGCCGATGCAGACATCAACATCGACATGATTGTTCAAAACGTCTCTGCCGCAGCAACTGGCCTTACTGATATTTCATTTACTTTGCCAAAGGATGAAGGCGCAGATGCAACTGCAATCTTGCAAAAGCTTCAAGGTGAAGTTGGCTTTGCCTCCATTCAATACGATGATCAAATCGGTAAATTGTCATTAATTGGCGCTGGAATGCGCTCACACCCAGGTATTACTGCAACCTTCTTTGGTGCAATGTCTGAGGCTGGAATTAACATTGAAATGATTTCAACGTCAGAGATTCGCATTTCTATTATTTGTCGCCAAGCAGATCTAGAGCGTGGGGCTAAAGCTGCTCACGCTGCCTTTGGATTAGACTCAGATAGCAATGAAGCAGTTGTTTATGGGGGAACTGGCCGATGAGTAAAAAGAAAAGCTCAAAGAAACCATCACTTGCCGTAGTTGGTGCAACTGGCGCTGTTGGCACAGTAATGCTCAGCATTCTCTCTGAGCGCAAAGATGTTTGGGGCGAGATTCGTTTAATTGCATCTGCACGAAGTGCGGGCAAAAAGTTGATGTGTCGCGGTGAAGAACTCACAGTCGTTGCCTTATCACCAGAAGCATTTGATGGCATTGATGTTGCGATGTTTGATGTGCCAGATGAGGTTTCTGCCGAGTGGGCTCCAATTGCAGTAGAGCGCGGTGCAGTTGTAGTTGATAACTCTGCAGCTTTTCGTATGGATCCAAAAGTTCCATTGGTTGTTCCAGAAGTTAATCCAAAAGATGCCAAGAAGCGCCCTAAGGGAATTATTTCTAATCCAAACTGCACGACCCTTTCAATGATTGTTGCGATGGGTGCGCTCAATAAGAAATTTGAATTAAAAGAATTAGTTGTTGCTTCATACCAAGCCGCATCAGGTGCTGGTCAACCAGGTATTGATTCATTACGTGAGCAAATCTCACTCGTGGCAGGAACTAACACTGGCGAAGAAACTGGTGATGTTCGCAAATTAGTTAAAAACTTAGGCGCATTCCCAGCCCCACTTGCACTTAACGTAATTCCTTGGGCGGGATCTCTTAAAGAAGATGGTTACACATCTGAAGAGTTAAAGGTACGCAATGAATCCCGCAAGATTCTTGGAATGCCTAAGTTAAAGGTTTCAACTACTTGTGTGAGAGTTCCAGTTCTAACAACTCACTCTCTGGCCGTTCACGCAACATTTAAGAAGGAAGTCACACGCAAAGCTGCGCAAAAGGTTCTTGAAAAAGCTGCTGGCGTAACATTGCTAGATGATCCAGAGAATAAGAAATTTCCAACCCCTAACGACGCAGTCGGAACAGATGCAACATGGGTTGGGCGCGTGCGCCAATCACTAGATGATAAGAAATCGATTGATTTATTCCTTTGCGGTGACAACCTACGCAAAGGCGCTGCTCTAAACACCGCGCAGATCGCTGAATTACTAGCAGTAGAGTTCACCGCATGAGCATTAAAGAGCAGCTAAAGAAGGATCTCACCGAAGCTATTCGCGGACGCGACGAGATTACTTCAGGCACTATCCGCATGGTTCTAACGGCAATTACTAATGAAGAAGTGGCTGGCAAAGAAGCACGCGTTCTAAGTGATGAAGAAGTAATCACTGTTCTATCTCGCGAAGCTAAGAAGCGTCGCGAGGCAGCTGAAGCATTTGAAAATGCAGGCCGAGCTGATAAATCAGCGCTAGAAAAGAGTGAGGGCGAAGTTATTGCTAAGTATCTTCCAGCCCAGTTAAGTGAGGCAGATATTGCAGCAATTATCGCTGAGGCTATTGCATCAACTGGTGCACAAGGCCCAGCCGATATGGGCAAAGTAATGGGAGCAGTAAAGCCAAAGATCGCAGGAAAAGCCGATGGCGGCGTGGTTTCTGCACTAGTGAAAGCTGCGTTAAACAAATGACAAAGTATGAATATGCAACCGTTCCACTACTTTCACATGCAACCAAGCAAATTCTTGATACATGGGGTTCTGATGGTTGGGAACTCGTTCAAGTTGTTCCAGCACCAGGAACTGGCGAACAGCTAGTTGCTTACATGAAGAGAGTGATCGCATGAATCCAGTAGATGTCCGTGCAAAGCTAAAAGAACTTGGTCTAGAGCTACCAGTTGCTGCAAAACCAGTTGCTGCTTATGTTCCAGCGATTCGCACAGGAAATATTGTTTTCACCGCCGGACAACTTCCACTCGTGAACGGTGAAATGGCCGGAGTTGGAAAAGTTGATGGAGAAATAACTCCAGAGCGTGCAAAAGAATTAGCACAAGTTTGTGCGCTGAACGCGTTAGCTGCAGTTGAAACTGTCGCAGATGTAAACAAGATTACAAAGATTGTTCGAGTTGTTGGCTACGTCAATGGCGTTCCTGGCTATATCAACGCACCAGTTGTTGTTAATGGGGCCAGTGAGCTGTTCTTGGCAATCTGGGGTGATGGTGCAAAGCATGCACGTAGCGCTGTTGGAATTGCGGAATTGCCATTGAATTCACCTGTTGAAATTGAACTCACGGTAGAAATTACAGACTAACTATTTACCGCGCTTCACTAGGCGTTCAAAATCTGTAATCAATACTGCACGTCCATCAAGCTTTAACCAGTTACGTCCTGCAAAATCTGCAAGGGCTTTATTCACTGTCTCGCGTGATGCACCAACAAGTTGAGCAAGCTCTTCCTGTGTTAGATCATGGTGAACATATAAACCTTCATCAGTTTTCTTACCAAAGCGCTCACCTAGATCAATTAGAGCTTTAGCAACACGTCCTGGAACATCAGAGAAAACAAGATCGCCCACCGCTTCATTGGTGCGACGAAGCCGTTGAGCCAAACGAGCTAATAAGTGAAGTGCAACATCAGGATTCTCGCGAAGCCAAGGAAGAAGTTTTACTTGTCCAAGACTTAAAAGTTTTGCATCTGTTACTGCAGTTGCAGTTGATGTGCGTGGGCCTGGATCAAAAAGACTGAGTTCGCCAAACATTTCGCCGGGTCCAAGAATTGAAAGAAGATTTTCACGTCCATCACCACTTGAAGTTCCAAGCTTGAGCTTTCCTTCAACGATTACGTATAGGTGATCACCATCTGCGCCTTCAGCGAATAAAACGCTGCCCTTAGAAATCTTGACTAAATCCATCTGTGCGCGAAGAGAAGCCGAAGCGGCTTCATCAAGGGCGGTAAAGAGCGGGGCTCTGTGTACGGCATCTAAATCTATGGTCACGGGTAGTACTTTAGCCTCATGCCCGCAGATAGTGAAACCCGCAAAGAGGCTCGGGCCATATATCGGATTCTCAGCAAGACCTACCCAGAGATCCGCTGTGAACTAGATTTTAAGAATCCGCTGGAGTTAATAGTTGCAACGGTGTTGAGCGCACAGTGCACAGATAAGAGAGTTAACACCATTACCCCAGCACTTTTTAAGAAGTATAAGACTGCAAAAGCTTATGCAGGAGCAGATATTCATCAGCTAGAAGAACTGGTGTATCAAACTGGTTTTTATCGTGCAAAAGCGCGTCATATAAAGGGAATTGGAATCAAATTAACCGAAGAATTTAATGGTCAAGTTCCCAGCACACTTGAAGAGTTAATTACTTTGCCAGGGGTTGGTCGCAAAACTGCAAACGTGGTTCTGGGTCATGCATTTGATATTCCTGGAATCACAGTTGATACACATTTTGGTCGCTTATCTCGTCGCTTTGGTTGGACTAAAGAAATGGATCCGGTAAAGGTTGAACGTATTGTTGGTGAGTTAATCCCACAAAAAGAGTGGACAAACTTGTCACAGCGAATGATTTGGCATGGCCGGCGTATCTGTCATTCCCGCAAACCTGCTTGTGGTGCATGCCCTGTTGCAAAGATGTGCCCTAGCGTTGGTATTGGTGAAATGGATGTTGCAAAGGCAAAGTTGTTAGTAAAAACAGATAAGGATTTTCGATGAAGAGAGTATCCATAGCCATTGCAGTGCTGCTGCTTGCTGGATGTTCATCGCCTTCAGAAAAAGTAGCTGGACAAGTTGTTTCATGTGAAAGCATTGCAAGCAGCGCAACAGATAATTCAGTAGTCCTTGATTGTTTAGATGGTGGCATTGGTGCCTCAGTAGATTCAATCAAAGGTCCTGCAATTGTTAATGTGTGGGGATCGTGGTGCGGTCCATGTAAAGAAGAGATGCCAATCCTGCGCTCTTTCTATAAAAAAGCACAAGGCAAAGTTTTACTCATAGGCGTCGATGTCGAAGAGGCTTCAATTGAAGATGGTCGCGGATTTGTAGAAAACAATGGAATTACATGGCCCAATCTTTATGATGCTGATGGAAAATCCCGGGCTTACTTTGGAATGGGAGTTCCAGTTACATGGTTTATCGCAGCCGATGGAAGCGTGGCATACAAACATATTGGCGTACTAAAAAATGAAATTGAATTAATTTCACTTACTTCCAAGTACCTAGCCGTGAAACTCTAATCCTCAGATTTTGCGCTTTGTAAGCCCTCTGAAATCAACTTCATAACATTTGGATCAGCCAAGGTTGTGGCATCTCCCACTACGCGGTTTTCAGCCACATCTTTGAGAAGTCTGCGCATGATTTTGCCACTTCGAGTCTTGGGAAGCTCATTCACAATCAAGATCTGACGGGGCTTAGCGATTGCACCAATTTCTTTAGCAACGTGATTACGTAGCGCTTTATTGAGTTCATCGCCATCGGCGTGCTCAATTCCTCCACGCAAAATAACGAATGCAACAATTCCTTGACCCGTCATTGCATCGGCAGCGCCAACAACTGCAGCTTCTGCTACTGATTCATGTGAGACAAGTGCTGATTCAACTTCAGTGGTTGAAATTCGGTGGCCAGAAACATTCATAACATCATCGACTCGGCCCAATAACCAGATAGCGCCATCATCATCTAGTTTTGCGCCATCTCCTGCAAAGTAAATACCATTAAAGCGAGACCAATAGGTTTCTTTATATCGCTCATCCTCGCCCCAAATACCGCGCAACATTGATGGCCATGGCTTATCAAGAATTAAATATCCGCCATGCCCATTGCCAACTTCACCAGCATTGTCATCAACAACTTTGGCACTTATTCCAGGAAGTGCATTCATTGCAGATCCTGGTTTAGTTGCAGTTACTCCAGGCAAAGGTGAAATCATGATTGCGCCTGTTTCTGTCTGCCACCATGTATCAACAATTGGACAACGGTTTCCACCAATAATTTCTCGGTACCACATCCATGCTTCAGGGTTAATTGGTTCACCCACAGAACCAAGTAAGCGAAGTGAGGAAAGATCATGCGCCTGTGGGAATTCATCGCCCCACTTCATCCATGTGCGAATAAGAGTTGGCGCCGTATACAAAATAGTTACTCCGTATTTTGCTATCAGTTCAAAAATTCGCCCCTTATGTGGAGTATCTGGTGTTCCCTCATACATCACTTGAGTTGCACCATTAATAAGTGGGCCGTAAACAATGTATGAATGACCAGTTACCCAGCCAACATCTGCTGTGCACCAATAAACATCGGTTTCAGGTTTAATGTCGAAAACCATTTTGTGGGTGTATGCCACTTGTGTTAAGTAGCCGCCGGTGGTGTGGAAAATACCTTTTGGCTTAGCCGTGGTACCCGATGTATACAAAATGAAGAGCGGGTGCTCAGAATCAAAGCTTTCTGCCACGTGTTCATCTGATTGGCGACCAACAATTTCATGCCACCAAACGTCACGATCAGTCCAAGCAGTTTCTTGCTTAGTGCGTTGTACAACTAAAACCTTTTCAACATTGTGATTACCTTTAAGTGCCTCATCAACTGCAGGCTTTAGTGCAAATGCTGCACCTTTTCTAAATCCACCATCGGCGGTAATAACTATTTTTGCATCAGCATCTTGAATACGAGACAACAAAGCATCTGCTGAGAATCCACCAAAGACAACAGAATGTGGTGCACCAATTCGTGCACAGGCTAACATTGCAACAGCGGCCTCCGGAATCATTGGCATGTAGATTGCAACTCGATCGCCAGCTTTAACTCCCAGTTCAATTAATGCATTGGCGGTCTTCTTAACTTCATTCAGCAATTCTGCATAAGTAATAGTGCGCGTGTCACCAGGTTCTCCTTCAAAATGAAATGCAACGCGGTTTCCTCGACCTTGGCTCACATGTCGATCGAGTGCGTTAACGGAGGCGTTTAACTTTCCTCCGATAAACCATTGTGCATAAGGAGATTGCCACTCCAAAGTTGTCTGCCAAGGCGTATCCCACTGCAATGATTGTGCTTGTTCATCCCAGAAAGCTAAACGATCTTTTTCGGCACGAGCATAAAGATCAAGCTGCGCATTTGCAGCGGCAGCAAACTGGGCAGTTGGAGGAAATGTGCGATTTTCGCTCAACAAGTTTTCTAAGGACTCATGGTCTTGGCTCATAAATAGAGAGATTACCTGTCAGCGCCAGTTATCAACAGAGTTTTAGTTGGGGTAGTTCTCACAGTTTCGGGGCAACCAGAATGCCAATCACGAAAGGAGGTCTCACATATGGGAATTACGTCAGTCTTTCTATTGATATTTAAGTTCTTCGGCAACGCCACATTGGTCGCAGCTCTGTTCCGCTTTGCCGGCTCGGTCTTTAAGACCTACATTTAGATAGGTCTTTGAATTAAGCCCCCGGTCCACCCGAGCTGGGGGCTTTTTCGCGCCTCTTTTGTGGGAATCGGGTCAAAGTGAGAGGATTGGCCGTAAGCCTCTAGACGGTTCAAAGATGCACTCGCTTTTAGGGATTACACCAAGTAACTAGGAGTCATCGTGCCAATTGCAACCCCAGAAATTTATGCAGATATGTTGGATCGCGCCAAGAAAGGCGCTTTTGCATACCCAGCAATTAACGTTTCATCATCACAAACACTCATCGCTGCTATTCGTGGTTTCGCCGAAGCAGAGTCAGATGGAATCATTCAATTTTCTTGGGGCGGGGCTGAATACGCTTCAGGTTCAACAGTTAAGAACATGGTTGATGGCGCAGTTGCACTAGCTGAGTTCGCCCATGTTGTTGCTAAGAACTACAAAGTAAATATTGGTATTCACACAGATCACTGCCCAGCTGAAAAGCTTGATGGCTTCATGCGTCCACTTCTTGCATTCGGTGCAGATCGTCTTAAGTCAGGCAAAGCTCCACTATTTAATTCACACATGTGGGATGGCTCTGCAGTTGATATGAAAGAAAACATGCGCATCGCCAAGGAAATGTTGACGATGTCTGTTGCTGCAAAGACAATCCTTGAAATTGAAATCGGTGTTGTTGGTGGAGAAGAAGATGGCATTGAAGCAAAACATGATGCCAAGCTCTACTCAACTCCTGAAGATGCACTTCTCACTATTGAAACTCTTGGGACAGATGCAAATGCCCGCTACCTAGTAGCTGCAACATTTGGAAACGTCCACGGCGTTTACAAGCCAGGCAATGTTGTTTTGCAACCAAAGATTCTGGCAACACTGCAAGAAGCAGTTTCAAAGAAGCTTGGTTTGCCAGCTGGAAGTAAGCCAATGGACTTAGTCTTCCACGGTGGTTCTGGCTCACTTCTTTCAGAGATCCGTGAATCCCTTGATTATGGTGTTATCAAGATGAATGTTGATACAGATACTCAATACGCCTTTACACGCCCAGTTGTTGACCACATGCTCAAGAACTACGACGGCGTCTTAAAGATTGATGGCGAAGTTGGTAACAAGAAGGCTTATGACCCACGTGCATGGGGTAAGGCTGCTGAAGCTGGCATGGCTGCTCGTGTTGCACATGCGTGTGAAGATCTTCGCTCTACAGGAACTTCATCACTTAAGTAATAACACTACGTAATCGGAGAGGCTTTACAAATGCCAGCACTTGTTTTGCTTGGAGCTCAGTGGGGCGACGAAGGCAAGGGTAAAGCTACCGATTTACTGGGAGATCGTGTTGATTACGTTGTTCGCTATCAAGGTGGAAACAACGCCGGTCACACAGTTGTTATTGGTGATCAAAAGTATGCACTTCACTTGTTACCTTCAGGAATTCTTTCACCAAATGTAATTCCAGTAATTGGTAACGGTGTAGTTATTGATCCAGGTGTATTACTTCAAGAAATCGCTGGATTAACAGAGCGCGGTATTGATTGCAGCAAGTTATTAATTTCAACTAATGCGCACTTGATTACTCCCTATCACCGCACAATTGATAAAGTTTCAGAGCGCTTCTTAGGTAAATCAAAGATTGGAACAACTGGTCGTGGAATTGGTCCAGCCTATGCCGACAAGATCAATCGCATCGGAATTCGCGTTCAAGATCTCTTTGATCCATCAATCTTGCGTCAAAAGATTGAAAGTGCATTGCGCGATAAGAACCAAGTACTCATTAAGGTTTTCAACCGCAAAAACATTGAAGTTGATGAAGTTCTTGAAGAGTATTTGGCATATGCCGAGATTCTTCGTCCATACGTTGCCGATACTGTTTTGATTCTCAATGAGGCGTTAAAGGCCGGAAAGCGCGTGCTTTTAGAGGGTTCACAGGGCACTTTGCTAGATGTTGACCACGGCACATATCCATTCGTGACTTCAAGTAATCCAACTGCAGGTGGTGCTTGTACTGGTTCTGGAATTGGACCGACAAAGATTGATCGCGTCATTGGAATCATTAAGGCCTACACAACTCGCGTTGGTAGCGGACCTTTCCCAACTGAGCTCTTTGATGAAGATGGAGAGGCTCTACGTCGCATTGGTGGTGAAGTTGGTGTTACTACTGGCCGCGCACGTCGTTGTGGCTGGTTTGATGCACCGATTGCTCGTTATGCCGTGCGCGTTAATGGTTTAACAGATTTCTTTTTAACCAAGCTAGATGTGTTAACAGGTTGGGAAAAAATCCCTGTGTGTGTTGCTTATGAAATTGATGGAAAGCGCGTGGAAGAACTTCCAGCCTCACAATCTGATTTCCACCACGCAAAGCCAATTTATGAATACATGCCAGGTTGGAGTGAAGACATCACCGGTGCTCGCAAACTCAGTGATCTTCCACAAGCTGCGCAGAACTACATCGCATTCTTAGAAAAAATCTCTGGAGCCCCGATGAGTGCAATTGGAGTAGGACCCGGGCGCGATGAAACAATTGTCGTAAAGGATTTCATCTAAGAAATGAAAATCCTCCTAGTCGGAAGCGGCGGTCGCGAACACGCCTTAGGACTAGGACTACACGCAGATCCAGAATGCACAGAACTACATGTTGCACCAGGTAATCCAGGTATTGCCCAATTTGCAACATGTCATCCATTAGTAATAAGTGATAACCAGGCAATTCTAGATTTGGCACAAAAATTAGATGTTGAATTAGTTGTTATTGGCCCTGAAGTTCCACTAGTAAATGGCGTTGCAGATCTGCTGCGGGCCGCTGGAATATCTGTCTTTGGCCCATCTAAGGCTGCGGCTCAACTAGAAGGCTCTAAAAACTTTGCTAAAGAAGTGATGGCAGATGCAGGTGTTCCAACTGCCCATAGTTTTACTTGCACTACACAAGCAGAGATTGAAAAGGCACTCGATACTTTTGGAGCGCCATATGTTGTTAAAGATGATGGTTTAGCTGCAGGTAAGGGTGTTGTTGTTACAAGAGATCGCCAAGAAGCGTTAGATCATGCATTATCTTGCAAGCGAGTAGTTATTGAAGAGTTCTTAGATGGTCCAGAAGTTTCTCTTTTTGGAATTAGCGATGGCAAAACAATTATTGCTTTGCAACCAGCACAAGATTTTAAACGCGCACTTAATGTTGATCAGGGACCAAATACTGGGGGGATGGGTGCTTACTCACCACTGCCTTGGGCGCCTTCAGATATTATTGAAGATACATATGTAAAAGTATTAGCTCCCATGATTGCAGAAATGGCAGCACGTGGCACACCATTTGTTGGTTTGCTCTATGCAGGTCTTGCATTAACTGATCATGGAACACGGGTTATTGAATTTAATGCGCGCTTTGGTGATCCAGAGACACAAGTACTGATCCCGCTTTTGAAAACTCCTTTGGCACAACTTCTTTATAAAGCAGCAACGAGAAATCTAGAAGGGGTTACTTTGCAGTGGAGTGATGAATCTGCCGTAACAGTTGTATTAGCTAGCGATGGATATCCAGCTTCTCCTGTGTTAGGTGGCGTAATTGGAGAATTTCCAATGATTGAAAAGGTTTCAATTTTTCATGCGGGAACGACCCACACTGAAAAAGGCTTAGTTTCATCAGGTGGTCGAGTACTAACTGTCACCGGCACAGGCAGTGATCTAACTGAAGCTCGCGATCGTGCTTACCGGGCAATCAGCCACATCTCACTTGATGGATCCTTCTATCGCACCGATATCGCGCTCAATGCGTCGGTGGCAGAGAAGGGCAATTAAATGAAGGATAATTCGGGCGTGAGCCTTCTCGCTAATCGTTATGCATCAACTGCGATGCGCGAAATCTTTGCACCTGAAGCAAAAATCATCGCTGAAAGAAAGCTCTGGATCGCAGTAATGCGCGCTCAATCAACTTTGGGCCACTCAATATCCAAGGATGTAATTACAGATTACGAGAAGGTAATTACACAGGTGGATTTAGCTTCCATTGATGCCCGTGAAAAGAAAACACGTCACGATGTGAAAGCCCGCATTGAAGAGTTCAATGCGCTAGCTGGCCATGAAGCAATCCATGCAGGTATGACTAGCCGAGATTTAACAGAAAACATTGAAGCTCTACAAATTCGTAATGGCCTTGAAGTTGTTCATGACAAAGTTGTCACTGTTCTTGCACGTCTTGCAGAGCGCGCAACGCAATATGTAGATCAACCAGTTGCAGGGCGTTCACATAATGTTCCAGCACAGATTACAACTCTTGGAAAAAGATTTGCTTCTGCTGCAGAAGAATTACTCTTTGCATATGAGCGCTTAACTGCGTTGCAGGATCGTTATCCGATGCGTGGCATAAAAGGCCCAGTTGGAACTGCGCAAGATTCAATTGACTTACTTGGTTCAACAGATGCACATGCAAAATTAGAAAACACAATTGCAAAAGAGTTGGGCTTTAACCGTGTTCTAGATTCAACTGGTCAGATCTATCCTCGCTCCTTTGATTATGATGTTGTGACAACGCTGGTTCAACTAGCATCTTCACCTTCATCCCTTGCCACATCAATTCGCTTGATGGCAGGCGCCGAACTTGTGACTGAAGGATTTAAAGCTGGCCAAGTTGGCAGCAGCGCAATGCCACACAAGATGAACACACGCTCTTGCGAGCGAGTAAATGGTTTAGCCGTTGTGCTTCGCGGATATGCATCCATGGTCAGTGAGCTAGCTGGAGATCAATGGAATGAAGGCGATGTTTCCTGTTCTGTAGTTCGCCGTGTTGCCATGCCAGATGCTTTCTATGCAATTGATGGCCTTCTTGAAACAATGCTGACAGTTCTAGATGAGTTTGGGGCATTCCCAGCCGTAATTGCTGCTGAATTAGAGCGTTATTTGCCTTTCTTGGCGACAACAAAGATTTTGATGGCAGCAGTTAAGGCCGGTGTTGGCCGCGAAGTTGCCCATGAAGTTATTAAGGAACATGCAGTAAAGGCTGCGCTAGGAATGCGTGAAGGAAAGAAGAACTCACTATTGGATGATTTAGCTGCAGATGATCGCTTACCGCTTGATCGTGCGGCATTAGATGTATTGATTAGTACCCCACTTGAATTTACTGGCGAAGCTCGCCAACAAGTTGCTCGAGTTGTTAGTCGCATTGGCGCGATTACTTCCGCGCACCCTGCCGCAGTGCAGTACAAGCCCGGCTCTATTAGGTGAGCGGCTTCGGCCTAGCTGGTCCACCGCCAGCGCCTTCAATACCTGGGTGGACACATCTGCGCACCGGAAAAGTTCGAGATTTATATAGAAATGATTTAGGAAATATCTTACTTGTTGCTTCCGATCGCATCTCTGCTTATGACTGGGTAATGCCAACGGAGATTCCAGGTAAAGGCGCAGTACTAACGCAGTTATCTTTGTTTTGGTTTGATTTACTAGAGGACATAATTCCTAACCATATTGTTTCAACTGATGTTCCAGAGGTAGTAGAAGATCGTGCAATTATTGTTGCGCCCCTAGAAATGTTTGCTATTGAATGTGTTGCTCGTGGGTATTTAACAGGAAGTGGTTGGAGTGAATACAAAGAAAATAGCGCAGTGTGTGGAAATGTTCTTCCGGCAGGATTACTAGATGGATCAGAACTTCCTGCAAGTATTTTCACACCAGCAACAAAAGCTGACATTGGTGATCACGATATAAACATTGATTTTGAGGCTGCATCAAAGATTGTTGGAGCAAAAGATGCCGCTGAGCTGCGCGACTTAACATTAAAGCTCTATGACACTGCGGCAGATTTTGCTCAGAGCCGAGGCATTATTTTGGCTGATACTAAGTTTGAATTCGGGCGAAATTTGGCCGGAGACATTGTCTTAGGCGATGAGGCTCTAACCCCTGATTCATCTAGGTTTTGGGATCAATCCAACTGGGCTCCAGGGGGCACACAGCCTTCATTTGATAAACAGTTTTTACGTGACTACCTCGTAGCCAGTGGATGGGATAGAAATAGCCCACCACCCGAGCTGCCAGCAGAGATCGTAGAAAAGAGCGCACAACGTTATGAAGAAGCTTTTTATCGTTTAACTGGCAGCAAGTTCTAACTAAGGGAGAATATGACAATGGCAAAGATTGTGGTCGATGTGATGTTGAAGCCAGAGATTCTTGACCCACAAGGCAATGCAGTTGCATCTGCTCTACCTCGTCTTGGATTCTCCTTTGCTAAATCAGTGCGCCAAGGAAAACGATTTGAAATTGAAATTGAAGGCGAACCAACGGCTGCGCAGTTAGCTGAAGTTGAAAAAGCTGCTGAAGTTCTACTTTCAAACCCAGTTATTGAAAACTATGTAGTGAGAGTTGAAAAGTAATGCGCGTTGGAGTCATAACTTTTCCGGGCACACTCGATGATCGAGATGCTGCACGGGCTGTCATAGCAGGTGGGTCAGAGGCCGTATCGCTCTGGCATGCAGATGCTGATTTAAAAAGTGTGGATGCGGTTATCTTGCCCGGTGGATTTTCATACGGTGACTATCTGCGCTGCGGTGCAATTTCTCGCTTTGCACCCGTAATGCAGTTGGTAATTGAATCTGCAGGTAAAGGTATGCCCGTTTTGGGAATTTGTAATGGCTTCCAAGTTCTCTGCGAATCACATTTACTTCCAGGCGCCCTCACACGCAACTCAGATCTTCATTTCCTCTGCAGAGATCAAGAGATAGAAATTGTAAATAATTCAACGCCTTGGACTTCTTCCTATAAAGCTGGCGAAAAGATTGTCATTCCACTAAAAAATGGTGAAGGATCATTCCAATGTGATGATAAAACTCTTGCTGAACTAGAAGGTGAAGGAAGAATTATTGCAAGGTATGTGGGGCAAAACCCTAACGGGTCAAGGAATTTGATCGCAGGAATTACTAATGCACGCGGAAACGTTGTGGGGCTTATGCCTCACCCAGAGCATGCAATTGATGAGTTAACTGGACCTTCTGCTCAAGGCCTGGGTTTTTTCACTTCAATTCTTAATGCGATGGTGAAGTAATGGCGCTGGATACTGTTGCTATTGCCCAATCAACTCCAAATAATCCTCAACCGTTTGCTGAACTTGGTTTAAAACCGGATGAGTATGCACGTATAAAAGAAATCTTAGGTCGCCGTCCAACATCTTCTGAGTTAGCAATGTATTCGGTGATGTGGTCAGAACACTGTTCGTATAAGTCATCAAAAGTACATCTAAAGCAATTTGGCGAAAAAGCACCAAAGTCTGATGCTTTGCTAGTTGGCATTGGTGAGAATGCTGGCGTAGTTGATGTTGGTCAAGGTTATGCAGTTACTTTCAAAATTGAATCACACAACCACCCTTCATTTATTGAGCCGTATCAAGGTGCAGCAACTGGTGTTGGCGGAATTGTGAGAGATATTTTGACAATGGGAGCACGTCCAATTGCAGTAATGGATCCTTTGCGCTTTGGTCCAGCAGATGCTGTGGATACTCGCCGAGTTCTTCCAGGCATCGTTGCTGGTGTTGGTGGATATGGAAACTGTTTAGGGCTACCAAATATTGGCGGCGAAGTTGTATTTGATGAAACCTATATTGGTAATCCATTAGTTAACGCCTTATGTGTTGGCGTGATGAAACATAGCGATATTAAATTAGCTAAAGCTGCTGGTGCTGGAAATCTTGTTGTTCTCTATGGTGCCAAGACTGGTGGGGATGGAATTGGTGGCGTATCAGTACTCGCTTCTGAAACCTTTGGTGCTGGTGGTTCCACTAAGCGCCCAAGTGTTCAAGTTGGAGATCCATTTGTTGAAAAAGTATTGATCGAATGCTCCCTTGAAATCTTTGCTGAAGATTTAGTAGTTGGTATCCAAGACCTTGGCGGAGCAGGCTTATCTTGTGCAACGAGTGAATTAGCTTCAGGTGGTAGCGGGGGTATGAAAGTAGCCCTGGACAAGGTTCCCTTGCGCGATCCATCCCTTTCTCCTGAAGAGATTTTGATGTCAGAGTCACAAGAGCGCATGTGTGCAATCGTTGAACCGAGCAAGATCAATCGATTCTTAGAAATCTGTAAGAAGTGGGATGTGACGGTTACTGTTATAGGTGAAGTCACCGATGGCGACAGGTTAGAAATTACATGGAATGGCGAAGTAATTGTCAATGTTCCACCACGCACAGTTGCCCATGAAGGTCCGGTCTATAACCGCCCCCTTGCACAACCTGCATATATCGATCAAGTGAATTCACAAAAAGTAAATGTTCCTATGCCAAGTAGCGCAGCTGAGATTAAAGCTGCAGTACTAAAACTAGCAGGGGCGCCAAACTTGGCAGATAAATCCTGGGTTACAGCTCAATACGATAAATATGTTCAAGGAAATACTATTCAAGCTCAACCTGATGATTCAGGAATGGTTCGACTTGATGAGACAACACATCTTGGTGTTGCAATCTCAACGGATGCAAATGCGAACTGGTCTTATTTAAATCCATATCAAGGAGCAAAGCTTGCGCTAGCTGAAGCTGCGAGAAATATTGCAACGGCTGGTGCTAGACCACTTGCAGTTACTAACTGTCTTAACTTCGGTTCTCCCGAAGATCCAGGCGTGATGTGGCAGTTTGCTGAATCTGTGCGCGGTTTAGCCGATGGTTGTTTAGAAATGGGTCTTCCTGTTACAGGTGGCAACGTTTCTTTCTATAACCAGACTGGTGCAGTTGCTATCCTGCCAACTCCCGTTATTGGAGTGTTGGGCGTAATTCAAGATGTTCGCAAGCGAACACCGATGAGTTATAAGGCAAGTGGCCTTGAACTGTTTTTATTGGGAGAAACTAAAGAAGATCTAGCGGGAAGTGAATGGGCTTTCTTGCATGGTCAGCGCGTTGGGCAGTCACCAGATGCTGATTTAGCCCGTGAACTGCGCCTGATTGAACTACTTCTAGAGGGCAATACTTTCTTTACTGCCGCTCATGATTTGAGCCAAGGCGGACTTTCTGCTGGATTAACCGAAATGGTTTTGCGCCATAACGTAGGAGCAACCATCACTCTTTCTCATCCAGCTATTGATCTCTTGAGTGAGACTCCTGGGCGAGTAATTGTTGCGATAGATGCAAGCAAAGTTTCGCAGTTGCAGGCCCTTGCTACTAAGTATTCGATAGCTATTTCAAAGCTAGGTACTACTGGTGGAAATTCACTGACTATTAACGATTCTGTTATTTCCCTAGAAGAACTGCGCACCACACACACTTCAACATTCCCACGGTTGTTTGGTTAAGAGATATGCGCGATCAAGGAGTCTTAGAAGAGGTTAAGAGCACACTTGCGCTTTTAACTGCTAAAGCACCTGGTCGCGCAATTGAAGTTCGAGTTCCACCATATGCTGCAGTGCAATGTGGTGATGGACCAACACACACTCGTGGGACGCCAGCAAATGTTATTGAGATGAGCGCCCCAACATGGCTAGCGTTAGCTAAGGGCGAAATCAATTGGGCAGAGGCACTAAACAATGGCGACATCATCGCTTCAGGAGTTCGTGCAGATCTTTCAGAGTATTTACCACTTAGGATTCAATCATGAGACGCCCAGATGGATTACTTAACCACAATATATTGGGTGAAGATAAAGGACCACAGGATGCTTGTGGAGTCTTTGGTGTGTGGGCACCGGGGGAAGAAGTAGCAAAGTTAACGTTCTACGGTCTCTATGCCTTACAACATCGCGGTACTGAATCTGCTGGAATTGCAACAAGTGATGGAAGCAGAATTCTTGTCTATAAAGATATGGGATTAGTTTCTCAAGTCTTTACAGAAAGCGATCTGGCGACTCTTCCTGGTGACTTAGCAATTGGACACTGCCGATACAGCACAACTGGTTCTAGCACCTGGGTTAATGCCCAGCCAACGCTGCGCCCAACTAAGTACGGAACACTGGCTTTAGCCCACAATGGCAACCTCACTAATACTGGCGACTTAGCAGAGTTAGTACAAAAACTTGAGCCGAGCAATGGCCGTGAGCGTGGAGCAACAACTGATACTGAAATTATGACTGCGCTTATCTCTTTACAAAATGAGAAAAATGTTGAAGCAAGTGCGATGTCAGTACTTCCACAACTTGAAGGTGCTTTCTCGCTGGTCTTTATGGATGAACACACGCTATATGCCGCTCGTGATCGCCACGGTGTTCGCCCATTAGTTCTAGGTAAGTTAGAAAATGGTTGGGTAGTTGCATCTGAATCTGCAGCGCTAGATATTGTTGGAGCAGCTTTTGTTCGAGAGATTGAACCAGGGGAGTTTGTAGCAATTGATGCTAATGGAGTTCGTTCAGAGCGTTGGGCACCAGCTGAACCCAAGGGTTGCTTATTTGAATATGTCTATTTAGCACGACCTGACACAACAATTGCCGGTCAAGGAATTCATGCAACGCGTGTTCGTATTGGTGAGCGTTTAGCAAAGGAAGCTCCAGTTGAAGCCGATCTTGTAATTCCAGTTCCAGAATCTGGAACACCTGCAGCCATTGGTTATGCAAAAGGCTCGGGAATTCCATTTGGAATGGGATTAGTTAAGAATTCTTACGTTGGCCGCACATTTATCCAACCATCACAAACCATTCGCCAATTAGGTATTCGCTTAAAACTTAATCCACTTCGAGAAATTATTGAAGGTAAGCGCATCGTAGTTGTTGATGACTCTATTGTGCGCGGAAATACCCAGCGCGCAATTGTTCGAATGTTGCGCGAAGCAGGTGCGCGTGAGATTCATGTGCGAATCTCCTCACCACCGGTTAAATGGCCTTGTTTCTATGGAATCGATTTTGCAACAAGAGCAGAACTAGTTGCTAGTGGTTTAGAGGTTGAAGAGATTAGACGATCTATTGGCGCTGATTCACTGGGCTATGTCTCTTTAGAAGGTTTAATTGAATCCACCCAGGTGGAAGAAAATAAGCTATGCGGGGCATGCTTTACGGGCAAATATCCCATTCGAATCCCTGCCGATATGTCTGAAGGCAAAATGCGCCTTGAAATCACAGAAGTACATGGTCTTTAAATGAGTACATACAAAGATGCTGGCGTTGATATCGATGCGGGAGATCGTGCCGTTGAATTAATGAAAGCTTCGATTGCTAAAGCTTCCCGCCCAGAAGTAATGGGTGGCATTGGCGGGTTTGCCGGTTTATTTGATGCAAGTGCACTCAAGAGCATGAAGAAGCCTTTGCTTGCAACATCAACAGATGGTGTGGGGACTAAGACTGAAATTGCCCGTGCTATTGGCAAGTACGACACCATCGGTGAAGATTTAGTTGCAATGGTTGTCGATGATTTAGTTGTGTGCGGGGCAGAACCTCTATTTATGACTGACTACATAGCCGTCGGAAAAGTTATCCCAGAGCGCATTGCTGAGATAGTTTCTGGAATTGCACGTGGTTGTGAAAAAGCAGGCACAGCATTAATTGGGGGAGAGACAGCTGAACATCCTGGGTTACTAGCCGATGATGAGTTTGATGTTGCAGGTGCTGCAACGGGAGTCGTAGATGCAGATTTACAGCTAGGAGCACACCTTGTTCAAAAAGGTGATGTCTTAATTGCAATGCCGTCAAGTGGTTTTCACGCTAATGGTTTTTCACTTGTGCGCCATATTATTAAAACTGCAAAGCTCTCACTTGAGGCTCATGTGAGTGAGTATGGTAAAACTTCTGGTGAAGTATTTTTGACCCCAACTGAAATTTATGCACTTGACTGCTTAGCTTTGATCAGGTCAATGCAAGGAAAGCTTCGCGGATTTTCACATATTACTGGTGGTGGAATTGCAGAAAATACTGCGCGCGTTATTCCAGAACACTTGAGTGCAATTTATGATCGCTCTACATGGTCGATTCCAGTTGAGATGGAGTACCTATCTAAAGTTGGCGGTGTGCCCCAGGCCGATATGGAGCGAACATGGAACTGTGGCATTGGAATGACGGCGATAGTCTCCTCTGATTCGGCCGATTTAACCCTTCGATCCCTGGCTGCTCGGGGAATGAAAGCATGGGTCGCAGGCGTTGTAGAGGAGCGGGTGGCTTCCAATCCACGCTCAACTTTGGAAGGCACCTACAGAGCGCGATAACCTACGCCTCTGAACAACACATAGATAGTTAAGGAGCTCGCATATGGGTCGCGGCCGAGCCAAAGCAAAACAGACCAAAGTTGCACGTGATTTGAAATATAACTCACAAGATATGGATTTAGATCGTCTTGCGAAAGAACTTCATGGCGACGTAGAACCTTCACGTAATCGGGATGATGATGATCCCTTTGCCGAAGGCAATTACATTCCACGTGCGTGAGACCTACACCCTACGTAGCTTCACTAAGAGTTTACGAACCTCTTTCTGCATTTGAACCTGCCGACCGTTTGCGTTGGCAATCAATTGATATCAGTGAACAGAGTTATGTAAACGAAGAATCTTTTGCATTACATCGCACCGTAGTTCCAGAACCACCTGCTGGCCGACCTGATGGTGTTCATATTTTAGACATAGAAGGTGAGCGCTATGTTGCGCCGTGGTCAACAGCAACACGTTGTTGGGCAGCATTAGATAATTTCAAAGATTCGCTACCAAGTAGCGTGGTTCCATATTTTGTATCTCCTGCAATGGAGGAAGTCATTACTGCTGGAGTGGATTTACTAGAAGATAAAGTTCCGCATATTTTAAATGAGACCTGGGTTATTCCACCTCGATGGTTCTTACTGTTTATGCCAGAGGAGCGAACTCGTGGTGAGAATAAGGATGGGTTATTTACGAAAGCGTGCGCAACTATTGCAAATGCAAAGGCTCGAGCAGAAGTAGCACACACAACTGTTGTTAATGCTTTTGGTGAAGGACCAGTAGAACAAGATCTAGAAAACTTATTGGCCTGGTTAGAAATGTTTCATCCAAAGTCCTATGTTGAATTAGATTACGGCGGGCTTGCACAGTATTTAAATAAAGCGCTGCGAGATAACAATGAAGACGGTTTACTCTCTGACACATCCATTGAAGACGTCCTGCATTCTCTTTCTGGTCTTGCCGCAGCCGACGGCTTGATGGCTGGTCAGGGCTATGAGCGATTAATGTCGCGCTGGCGCAGGGTTCAAGCCCTTGAATCAGCCAATTAATTCATCTATTTCATATTGCGCACCAGCGGCTATATAGGAATACTTCACCACAATACGGAGCAATTCGGACACCGCGCACTGGAATAGAGGAGATGAACATGGCTCGATTGCCTGATGCTGAAGTTCTCCTGACTCCTAAAGAGGTAGCTGCCCGTTTTCACGTTAATCCAAAGACTGTGACCAGGTGGGCTAAGGCAGGCAAGCTAACTGCAATTCGCACCTTGGGCGGCCATCGTCGATACCGTGAATCTGAAGTTCTTGAGCGTCTGCGTGAGTACAAAGAGAGTTCAAGTTAACTAGTAAGGTTGTCTCATGAGCGAAAAGAATGATGACATGAAGGCAAGAATGCTTGCTGCCCTTGAAGCAAAGAAAAACAAACCAGGTGCACCAGGTACTCAGACACATGCTGAAACTGGATCAAAGATTCGCGGCGGACAACGCAGTGGAGGAG
>Ga0209191_1000765_pt1 | contig 23393 bp, 23 predicted proteins | sample S_130626_EF_Meta_FD_187320 | JGI IMG/M metagenome (GOLD analysis project Ga0209191, IMG submission 187320) | Freshwater microbial communities from Lake Simoncouche, Canada to study carbon cycling - S_130626_EF_MetaG (SPAdes) (version 2) | ecosystem: Environmental > Aquatic > Freshwater > Lake ...
TGAGATTAAAGACAAGCATTCAAAGTGCGCAGTGGCATATGCCGATTGTGGAACCTATGGCGCACTCGATGTGGTCATTGCAACCCATGGTGTGAAGCGATTGGGTGGAAACCATTGCTATGACATCTTTGCTGGTTCTAAAAAGATCGAAGAAATTATGGAATCTGATGCTGGCACATACTTCTTAACTGATTTCCTCGTAAAATCTTTTCATAGAAGTGTCATGGTTGAGCTGGATTTAGATAAGCGGCCAGAGCTGCGTGATGATTATTTCAAGAACTACTCACGTGTGATCTGGTTGGCTCAGCAACCGAATAAGGAGTTGGAAGAGTTAGCTAACCAAGCAGCAGCAAGTATCGGTTTACCACTTGAGATTCAAAACGTTGGTTATGGTCAGTTATCTGAGCAGGTTAAAGAACTACTTAGCAACTAACATCACTTCAAGAGCCTTTTGGGCTATTGGTGAAAGCAATGACTTGTCTACATCTTTGTGTAAACGCTCAATCATGACAGGAGTCCAGAACTGAACGATGTGGTGGGCAACTTTGACTTCAGGTGCATCGGTAGCTGGGAAATTTGCTGCAATCTGATTGACCATGCGAATGATGGATGCGAGTTGAACATCTCCATCAATATGGGTTTCTACCATCGCACCAGGTCCTTGCGCACTTGGCGTAATTTCAACTGCAGTTACCTTGTATTCAGGACAATTCGTTGCCCAGTCAGAGAAATCTGTTGTAATGACGTTAGCGCCACTTTCGGGGAAGTGGAAAGTTGTGTAAACAACTCCTGCAGGAACTTCATCTGTAATTCGAGCACGCATGATTGTTTCGCCCACACGAGATGAAAGTTTGACCCAAGAACCATCGGCAATACCGCGCAGCTCGGCATCTGATTCGTGCAGATCCAAAATATCTTCGGTATGCCAGATGTTATTTGCCGTGCGACGTGTTTGTGCTCCCACGTTGTACTGGCTAAGTACTCGCCCAGTAGTGAGTAATAGTGGAAATTTACGTGTGGCCTTTTCATCTGTTGCAACGTAAGGAGTGCGATTGAACTGGCCCAAACCACGCATAAAGGTTTCTAAGTGCATCGTAGGAGTGCCTTCAGGATTTGCCTCATTACATGGCCACTGCAAACTTCCCACTTCATCAAGTTTTTTGAAGGAAACTCCAGCAAATGTCGGTGTTGTATCTGCGATCTCATCCATTATTTCGGCCCCGCTGGCATAAGACATTGGATAGCCCATAGCAGTTGCAAGATCGCAAGTAACTTCGTATTCACTCTTTCCAGTTGCAGATTTCATCACTGGGCGCACGCGGTTGATGCGACGCTCAGCATTAGTAAAAGTGCCGTCTTTTTCTAGAAATGATGTGCCCGGCAAGAAGACATGTGCAAATTTTGCAGTCTCATTGAGGAAGAGATCTTGAACAATGACCATATCCATCGCACGAAGGGATGCATGAACATGAGAAGTATTGGGATCAGATTGAGCAATATCTTCGCCTTGAACATAGAGACCGCGGTAATTACCGGCAATTGCTGCATCGAACATATTAGGAATTCGCATTCCAGGCTCTGCATCTAATGTGACGCCCCACTTGTCATTAAAAATCTTGCGAGTATCTGCATTTGAAATATGACGATAACCAGGTAGCTCATGTGGGAATGAACCCATATCGCAAGAACCTTGAACGTTGTTCTGACCGCGCAGTGGATTAACTCCCACACCTTTGCGGCCAATGTTTCCTGTGACCATTGCTAGGTTTGCAATACCCATCACCATAGTTGAGCCTTGACTGTGCTCTGTTACACCAAGTCCGTAATAGATAGAGCCATTAGGAGCTGATGCAAAAAGTCTGGCAGCTTTACGAATCTCCTCTGCAGGAACGCGAGAAGATGCTTCTAAAGTTTCTGGCGAGTTCTCAGGAAGTGAAATAAAAGCTTCCCACTCTTTAAATGACTTCTCTTCACATCGTGCATCAATAAAGTCGCGCTTAGCTAAACCTTCAGTAACAATCACATGTGCCAAGGCGTTAATTACTGCAACGTTTGTTCCCGGCATTAACTGCAAGTGATGGGCTGCAACAACTCCTGGCGTGCGAACGAGTGCAATTACGCGTGGATCAACAACGATGAGTTGAGCGCCTTTACGTAAGGCTTTCTTCATCCGGGAAGCAAATACTGGGTGGGCAGATGTTGGGTTGGCGCCGATCAACATAATGACATCGCTGTGCTCAACAGACTCAAAATCCTGTGTTCCAGCTGATGTTCCAAATGCTTGGCCAAGACCATAACCAGTTGGTGAGTGGCACACGCGTGCACATGTATCAACATTGTTATTAGCAAAAGCTGCACGCACCATCTTTTGAACTACGAATACTTCTTCATTGGTGCAGCGTGAAGAAGTGATGCCACCAATTGCATTACGGCCAGATTCTGCCTGAATCTTTTTTAAGCCAGTTGCTGCAAATGAAATCGCTTCTTCCCAAGAAACTTCTTTCCATGGGTCTGTAATTGCATTTCGAATCATTGGCTTAGTAATGCGATCTGAGTGAGTGGCATAGCCATATGCAAATCGGCCCTTGACGCATGAGTGTCCCTCATTTGCGCCACCATCTTTGAGCGGAACCATACGAACCAACTTGTCCCCGCGCATCTCTGCTTTAAAGGAACAGCCAACACCGCAGTAAGCACAAGTTGTAATAACTGATGAAGTTGGTGCACCTATTGTTAAAAGCGTCTTTTCAGTTAATGCTCCCGTTGGACACGCTTGAACACATGCACCACAGGAAACACACTCACTTTCAATAAAGGATGTGCCAGAAGATGAAACACGTGCTTCAAAGCCACGGTTTTCAATTGTTAGTGCAAAGGTTCCTTGGACTTCATCACAAGCTCGAACGCAGCGATTACAAACGATGCATTCAGTGGAATCAAAGGTGAAATATGGATTGGACTCATCTTTCTTCAAATCCAAGTGTGTAGAAGGAGCTGCATAGCGGCTCTCGGTAATTCCAATTTTCTTTGCAACGCCATGGACTTCACACTCATCCCCTGTTGCACACTCTGCTGGATGATCAGAGAGATAGAGCTCCATGACACCTTTACGTAGGCGATCAAGCTTTTCTGACTGGGTAACAACCTTCATTCCATCTGCAACAGGAGTTGTACATGAAGAAGGTGTTCCGTTACGTCCATCTACTTGGATGACACATAAGCGACATGACCCAAAAGCTTTAAGGCGATCGGTTGAACATAGCTTTGGAATATCTATGCCCACCATCGATGCAGCGCGCATGATGGAGGTATCTGCTGTAACTGTTACTGACTTCCCGTCGATCTCAAGGCTAACTTGCTCACTCTTCTTACTAGCAGGTGTGCCGAAGTCATGCTCGTGAATCATTGTCATCGTCGACTCACCTCTCCAGTGAAATCTTCGGGGAAGTTAATCATGGCACTCTTTACTGGCATTGGGGTTAAACCGCCCATGGCACACAGCGATCCATCAGTCATGACCTCACACAAATCCAATAGCAGCTTCTTGTTCTCATCCACTTTGACGCCTTGAATGATTAAATCGATTGTTTCAACGCCGCGTGTAGAGCCGATTCTGCATGGTGTGCACTTTCCGCAGGACTCGAGTGCACAAAATGCCATTGCAAAGCGGGCTTGCTGGGCTAAATCAACTGAATCATCAAATACAACAACTCCGCCATGTCCGAGCATTCCGCCGGCTGCCAACATGGATTCATAATCTAATGATGTTTCAAATTTATCGGCTCCAAAGTAAGCACCTAACGGTCCACCGATCTGAACGGCGCGAAGTGGCAAGCCGCTTAGAGTTCCCCCGCCATAACCATTTACTATCTCGTCAATCGAGATACCAAATGGTTTTTCAACAATGCCACCGCGCTTAATATTGCCTGCCAATTGGAAAACTTGTGTGCCAAGTGATCTACCAACACCACGTGCTTTATATGCGCCTGCGCCATCTGCTAACACAGCAGGAATCGTTGAGAGCGTTAGCACATTATTAATTACTGTTGGTTTACCAAACAAACCTTCAAGTGCAGGCAGTGGTGGCTTGGCACGAACTACTCCGCGCTTTCCCTCAATGCTCTCCAACATTGCAGTTTCTTCACCGCACACATAGGAACCAGCACCCACGCGAATCTTTAATTCAAAGGCGTGCTTGCTTCCAATTACTGAGCTTCCAAGCCAACCAAAAGCATGAGCAATATCAATTGCCTTTTGCAAAGTTTTGATTGCATAAGGATATTCAGAGCGTAAGTAGACAATGCCTTCTGTGGCACCAACGGCAATTGCAGCAATCGTCATTCCTTCAATCAGAGTGAATGGATCGCCTTCAATGAGCATGCGATCGGCAAAAGTTCCGCTATCGCCTTCATCTGCGTTGCAACAAATATATTTCTGATCACTGACTGCATCAGCAACTGTCTTCCACTTAATACCTGCAGGAAAACCTGCTCCGCCACGTCCGCGCACGCCTGACTCTTTAACTTCTTCAATAATTGCTTCTCTGCTCAGAGAAATAGCACGGCGCAAGCCAACTAATCCCCCGTGGGCTTCATAGTCAGAGAGTGAAAGTGGGTCAATGATTCCAACGCGCTTAAAGGTCACGCGATCTTGGCTAGCTAACCACTCAATCTTCTCGCTCTCACCAAGAGATAACTTATGAGCACCACCATGCATGAAATCTGCCGCAATCAATGCATCAATATCTTCAACAGATACCGGTCCATAGGCAACGCGACCCTTTTCAGTTTCTACTTCCACCATTGGTTCTAACCACAGCGCACCGCGAGAACCATTTCGAATAATCGTTACGTCACTGATCTTTTGTGCAATTGCTGTAGCAACATCATCTGCGCCAACTGAGATTGCCGCACTATCACCTGGAACATAGATCTTCATATGCGTGCCTGTGCAATCTTTTCAACGCTGGCACGTCCCATGATTGCCCCATTCACCATGGCGCTAGGGCCAAGTGCGCAGTTACCAAAGCAGTAACCATCATGGACTTCTTTGCCAAATTTAGCTTTTACATCCTTTTCTAGCTGACGAGATCCCACTGCCTGGCAAGCCTCTGCCACACAGATAGAAATCTGATTTTCAGCAGGTGGTTCAGTGAGTAGATCATGATAAAAAGTTAGAACCCCATGGACATCGGCCCGTGAATTATTGAAGAAATTAGCAACTAAAGCCACATCTTCCTTATGCACATAACCAAACTCTTTTTGCAGAGCTTGCAGAGCCATTAGAACTGCTCCCTTTTCTTCGCGCAAGGTCGCAAGAACAGCTAACGCTGCCTCTTGTGACCAAGTCGAATACTTCATTAGAACAGACCAACTACCTTTCCATCAATGTAATCAATGCGCTCTGCCGATGGCACCTTTGGCAGCCCAGGCATTGTCATAATTTCTCCGCAGATCATCACGATAAATTCAGCGCCAGCTGAGAGCTTTACCTCGCGAACATTGATGGTGTGTCCACTTGGAGCACCGCGCAGAGCCGCATCCGTTGAGAAGGAATACTGCGTCTTTGCCACACAAATTGGGAATTTTCCATAGCCAGATGCTTCAAGCTCTTTGAGCTTTGCGTGCACCTTGGCATCGGCAGTTACATCCTTTGCGCCATAAACCTTTGTGGCAACAGCGTTGATTTTCTCCCACAAAGTTGCACTATCTTCATACACAAATGTCATTGACTGTGGCTGCTCACATAGCTCAACAACTGCGTGAGCTAAATCAGCCGCACCTTTGCCGCCATCAGCCCAGTGAGTTGCAAGAACAATCTTTACACCCAGCTTTTCAACACGAGAGCGAAGTAATTCAACTTCAGCCTTTGTATCACTGGTGAAGTTATTGATTGAGACAACCAGCGGAAGGTTATAGACCTTGGTGATGTTGTTGATGTGACGCTCAAGGTTTACAAGGCCAGCTTCTAAAGCTGGCAAATTCTCTTCTGTAATTGTCTTAAGGTCAGCGCCTCCGTGGTACTTAATTGCACGAATCGTTGCAACTAATACGCAGGCAGATGGACGTAGTCCTGATTTGCGGCACTTAATATCAATGAACTTCTCAGCTCCAAGGTCTGCGCCAAAGCCTGCCTCTGTTACAACATAGTCAGCTAACTTCATTGCAGATGTTGTAGCAACAACAGAGTTGCAACCATGTGCGATATTTGCAAACGGTCCACCGTGGATGAAAGCTGGGGTATTTTCTAGAGTCTGCACCAAGTTTGGTTGGAAAGCATCCTTTAATATAACTGTCATTGCACCTTGTGCTTTGAGATCACTTGCTAGAACTGGCTTTTTGTCCTTGGTGTAACCAACAACGATTTTGCCAATCTTTTCTTTCAAATCTTCGATAGATGTTGCAAGGCAGAAGATTGCCATGATTTCTGAGGCAACAACGATGTCGAAGCCGTCACTGCGTGGGTAACCATTACCAACACCGCCCAGGGATGCAACGATTTCGCGCAATGCACGATCATTCATATCAACAACGCGCTTCCAAGCAATTCGACGAACATCGATATTGAGTTCATTGCCATGATGGATGTGATTATCTAGAAGAGCTGCAAGTAAGTTGTTTGCAAGGGCTATAGCGTTGAAATCCCCAGTGAAGTGCAGATTGATATCTTCCATTGGAACCACCTGGGCATAACCGCCACCAGCTGCTCCACCCTTCATTCCAAAGACTGGACCCAGAGATGGTTCACGCAAAGCAATCATTGCGTTTTTGCCAATATGGCGAAGAGCATCACCAAGACCAACAGTTGTTGTTGTCTTTCCTTCACCTGCAGGTGTCGGGCTAATGGCAGTTACCAAAATCAACTTTGAGTTATCGCGCTTTGGTAAAGATGTTAAATACTTTAAATTGACTTTGGCTTTGTACTTACCGTAGGCCTCCAAGTTATCTGCATCTATTCCCAAGCTAGCACCGATCTCAGTGACTGGCTTCATCGTTGCAGCTTGTGCAATTTCGATATCTGACATTTTTTTATCCCTTGGCTTGGCGAATTGCACTGGTTAGCGCAGGTATTACCTGATGCAAGTCACCAATAATTGCGTAATCTGCATAACTAAGAATTGGTGCTTCTGGATCTGTATTAATCACAACGATTGTTTTGCTGTTCTTCATTCCTGCGATGTGCTGCATCGCACCTGAAATACCAGCAGCAATATAGAGATCTGGTGCAACTTTTGTTCCAGTCTGTCCCACTTGCTCAGCATGTGGACGCCAACCAGAACTTGTTACAACGCGAGAACAACCAACTGTTCCCCCGAGTAATGATGCAAGTTCTTCAATCTGACCAAAGCCCTCAGGTCCACCAACACCGCGTCCGCCAGAGACAATTACCTTGGCGTCAACAAGTGTTACACCACCCTTTGATTCACCAGCATCACGACTTAGGACCTTAACGGCATAGTCAGAAGGTTGTAATGATGGTTCAAACTCTGCAACAGTTGCAGCACCGCCATTTGCAGATTCTGGCTCTGTTGAAAACGCTAGAACAGTTGCAATTAGCAGATCTGCGTGAACATTGGCAGACTCGATCAGATTTCCTGCCCAACGTGCACGAAGCACATGGTGAGGTGAACCTAAAGTAATTTCTGAACACTCAGCTGCCATAGGAAGATCTAGAAATGCAGCTAAATGGGCTAACTGTTCATTTCCGCGAGGACTTCCAGCAGCTAATACTGCTGCTGGCTTGAGCTTTTCAACTAAGTCTTTGAGTGCGCGGCCAGATGCCATTGGTGTGTAATCGGTCAGGTTTGCATGAGTTGCAACGTGTAAGACCTTTGCGCCGTATTCACCAACGATGCCAGCAAGTGCTGCGCCTTCTTTTCCAATAACTATCGCTTCAACATCTTGGCCTAATTTGCGAGCTGCAGTTAATGCACGAAGTGAGAGTTGATCTAGCTCACCACGATCGTGATCTACGAGTACAAGAATCATTAGAAGGCTCCGATCTTCTTGAGAACTTCAACTAATGCAGGAACAGCATCTGCGCCATTGCCTAACACTTCAGCCCCCTTTGCCTTAGATGGTGCAAGTGCCAAAGTAACTTTCTCTAATTTAGGAACCCTTGCTTCAGCCTTTTTCATATCAACAGGCTTCTTGCGAGCTTGCATACGACCTGGAACTGATGGATAACGAGGAATATTTAAACCATCGCGCACTGTGACAATTGCAGGTAGTGCAACTTCATAATGTTCGCGTCCAGCTGCAACCACTCGATCACATACTGCAACGCCATTTTCTACCTTCATTGATTTAACGTTGGTAATAATCGGACGATTGAGAGCATGGGCCACACGGATATGGATTTGATATCCCGCGCTATCGGCAGATTCTGCGCCAAAGATAATGAGATCAAACTTAGTCTCTTCAGCATTGATTGCATCCACTAGAGCAGCAGCGGTTCCTTGTGGATCCCACTCTTGCCCATCGGTTTCTATTAACACAGCTCGTGTTGCACCGATAGCTAGCTGTGAACGTAATTGTTCTTCAGCATCACTAGGCCCAAGAGTAAGTAGAGTCAGAGTTCCGCCCATTTGTTCAACGAGTTGAACACCGGCTTCAACTGCGTTTTCCTCATGGGGACTAATACCAAAACCTAAATGCTTAGTTTCAATATCGCGTGAATCTGGAGTCAGAATCAGAGTTCCACCAGCTAGTGGAACGCGCTTTAGGCAGACAAGTACATCCATTATGCAAGGATCCGTTCATTTGATGGGTCAAATACTGATGTGGCACCAACTTCAGCGATTGAACATGGATAGTGCTCACCAAGGTATTCAACGATGAACTTGTTTCCAGCAACAGCCAACTCAGTTGGAAGGTAAGACATAAGGATGTGCTTACCTAAAGATGGAGCAGAACCAGCACTTGTTACATATGAACGACGTCCATGTGCATCTGTAATTGGCTTCTTATCTAATGTAAGGATTGGTTCATTACCCATCATGTAGCGCTTCACGCCAGTAGATGAGTTGTGATCATCAACAAAGAGTGTGCACAGCATTGCAACTGGCTTTTCAGCGCGGTGCTTCACGTGAGCTTCTTTCCCAATGAAATCTGCCTCTTTAAGCTTTGGAGATTGCATTCCTGCTTCAACTACGGTGTATTCAGTCTCTAGCTCTGGACCGTATGCGCGGTAGCACTTTTCTAGTCGACCAGTAGTTCCATACACACCAATTCCAACTGGAATTAATCCATGGTTCTTTCCAGCTTCCCAGAGTGCATCCCAAAGAGCTGGACCATCAGCCATAGGAACATAGAACTCCCAACCAAGATCGCCAACGTAGGAAATACGAGAGGCAAGAACTTTCACGCCCTTTATATCGATCTCTCTACATGTGCTGAACTTGAATGATTCATGGCTCATATCTTCAGAAGTAACTTCTTGAACAATCTTTCTTGCATTTGGACCCCACACACCCAGGGTGGTGTAGTCAGAAGTAATATCTTTGATCTTTGCAGAGCCATCGGCTGGCAATAGGTCAGCAAACCACTTCTTATCTGCCATACCGTGTGCACCGCCAGTTACAACGCGGAAGTGATCGGTATCAAGGCGCATGATTGTTAAATCAGATTTAAATCCACCATTAGGACCAAGTACAGGTGTGTAAACAACTCGGCCAATAGCAACATCCATCTGACGCAGCGCTGCCTTTTGCACAACAGCTAACGCTGATGGGCCAGTGATATCAAAGTATGCAAAGGCAGTTAAATCTACGATGCCTGCAGTCTCGCGCATTTGTAAGTGCTCTGCATTGATAATTGGTGACCACCAACGTGATTCCCATTCAGCGCTGCGTGGCATTACCTTGTCGCCAAACTTTGCAACTAAATCCTTATTTGATTCATACCAGAACGGACGTTCCCATCCAGCAGTCTCATAGAAGACTGCGCCAAGTGCTGCTTCGCGCTCATAGTAAGGAGACAGGCGAACTTTACGATTTGATTCGTACTGCTCAAGTGGGTGAACGATTCCATAGGTCTTGTTAAATGATTCAGCCACACGAGATTTAATGTGCTTCTCTTCCTTATGGTGCTCATGAAAGCGCGCAATATTTGATGCGTGAAGATCAATGTGTGAATCTCCAAGAACCATCCATTCAGCTACAGACTTTGCAGTTCCTGGACCTTCTTTAATCCATACAGCCGCTACTGACCACAGATTCTTTACTTCTGGAGTTTCACCAAGAATAGGCATTCCATCTGGCGTGTAAGAAAGAATTCCGTTACATGCATACTTCTCACGAACTGATTCATCTCCAACAATGGATGGCATTAGCTCGTAAGCATGCTCATCTTGGATATCAAAATCTGCCTGTGTAAATGCAAACTCGGTTGGAGACAGAGCTGCAGTTGCATTTGAAGGAATGTCATCTGGCGTGTAGAGAATTGGGCGGTGAGCATAGGAACCGATTTCAAGTCCAGTTCCATGTTGGCGCTCATACATGAACACATCCATGTCACGAACAATTGGCCATTCAATATCACCCTTGGTGTCTTTAAAGAATGGAACTGGTCCGATGTCTTTCATCTGGTGAACTGCAGGAGTTAATGGAATATGTGCTCCGGCCATCGCAGCAAGCTTGGGAGACCAGCAACCTGTTGCAATAACAACGTATTCGGCTTCAATAGTTCCTTGATCAGTAACTACAGCCTTTACAACTCCGTTTTCAACTTTTATATCTTGAACTTCAACGTTTGCAAATGATTGCGCAGCGCCCATCTCTTGTGCTTTCTCGCGCATGATTGTTCCTGTGCGAAGTGAGTCAACAACTCCCACAGTTGGCTGGTAATAGCCGCCTAAAATGATGCTTTCATCGATATAAGGCACTAGTTCTTTTACTTCTGCAGGAGTAAGGATTCGACCACCTTCGATTCCCCAAGACTTTGCAGATGTAATACGACGTGCAAGCTCTTGCATGCGCTCTTCTGAACGCGCTACTTCAATTCCGCCTGTTTCTGTGAATGTTCCAAACTCTTTGTACTGGCGCATACTTTCTGCAGTAATTGCCGTCATCTCTTTTGAGTGATCCACAGGGAAGATGAAGTTAGATGCGTGGCCAGTTGATCCACCAGGGTTAGGAAGCGGTCCTTTATCGATCTGGACTATGTCTTTCCAACCCAGCTTTGCAAGGTGATAGACCATGCCATTGCCGACGATTCCAGCGCCGATAACAACGCACTTTGCCTTTGCAGGTAACTTACTCATAGCTTCTATTCCTTTTTCTGTTGGTGGTGGTTATAAAGACTTACGGATTTCAGATTCAAAACCTTCAACGTGCTCTTTCATTGCCTTTGATGCCGCTTTTGGATCATTGCTTGCAATTGCTTCTAACAAAGCTCGGTGTTCGATAATTGCATCAGCCAAATGCTCCACACGATCAAGTGCTAAGAACCAGATGCGTAGGGCGTGGGCGTAGTAATTATCTAGAGCCGCTGCAAGAAATTCATTGTGGGTGCATTGATAGATGTGGTGGTGAATTCTTTGATCGAGGCCAATCAGAGTTGGCATATCTAAATCGCCTTTAATCGCCTTAATCTCTTTGATCAATGCCTTTGTAATCTCTTGGTCGGCAGGAGTTGAACGTGTGGCAGCAAGTTCTGCCGCCTTTATCTCAAGAACTGCTCGGGTTTCAGAGAGTTGAGAAAGATTTGCAACATCAACACGAGAAACAAACATCCCGCGACGTGGATAAACCTCAACAAGTTTTTCATTTGCTAGCGAGCGCAGCGCTTCACGAATGGGAGTGCGACCCATTTTGAGTGTGCTCATCAGTGCACTTTCGCTAATGAGTGATCCTGGCTCAAGTTCTAAAGTAATAATCATTGAGCGAATACGGCTATAAGCCGCCTCAGATAGAGAGGAGCTCTCTCGGGAGAGAATATGGATTGCTTGGCTCATATCGGCGATGATATATCAGTGATATACCAATGAACAGGGCCCAGGCGGGTGGTTTTAGCTCAGGTAATACTTGTAGAACAGCCAGGCTGAGGCGCCAAAGCCAACGCTCAAAATAAGCCCTCTATATACGGCCACCGGCATTCTTGCGGCATAGCGTCCCCCATAGGTTCCACCGATGCTAGCTCCAATGAGTAGAGCAATGACAGCTCCCCAATGGGCTTTTCCGCTAAAGATGTAGATGATGTTAGAGATCAGTGATGTCCAACCGACAATTAAATTCTTAGCAGTGTTAAGAGTCTTGGGATCGCGTCTGATGTCACGGGCCAGAACGGCAATGACCATCACGCCTTGACCTGGGCCGAAGTAGCCGCAATACAAACCGCTTGCAGCGATACCAATCTTTTCAGCCAGAGCATGGCGTGCCCCACGAATTGGTTTAGCTTTAATTAAAAAGGACAAGCTGGCAAAGAGAAGTAGGAAGGGAACCATCTTTTCAAATACGCCAGGTGGCACGTTGAGCAACAAAAGCGCCCCAGTTGTTGAACCGAGAATTGATATATAGATGAGCTTCTTGTATTCCTGAAAGTAAGCACGCATCTGATCGCGCACGGCAATGAGTGCAAAAAAGTTTGCAGGTGTGACGCCGAGTGCATTTGAGATGGCTGCACTAACTGGAGACATTCCTGTTGCGAGTAAAACTGGGTAGGAGATAACTGATGCTCCCCCAGCCATTCCATTAATTCCACCGACAAGTATGCCTGTCAGGAAGATAATGATGTACTCGAGCATTGGGTAACCATACAATGCGACTATGGCTATGGATATAGAGATTCGCTACTTTGCAGCTGCGCGCGCCGCAGCTGGAGTAAGTATCCAGCGCGTGAATCCAGCATCACTCTCAACCATCCTCGCAGAGGTCACTGCCAATAATGCTGGGCTAGCTCAGGTGATAGATCAATGTTCATTCTTAGTTGATTCTATTGCGGTCAACGATATGGATATGCCCATTCATGCTGGCAGCTTCATTGATGTGCTGCCACGTTTTGCTGGCGGCTAACCGCCAATTGCTGACATTGGTCTGACTGGGGCAATAAAAGAAGGATCGTTAATCCCGTGGCCAGGCAGCTTACTTATTACTGTTTTCTGGAAGCGGGCTGCTATTTCCACTCGCTTGGCCACATCATTTTTGCTTTCATCGCGCAATACTTTTCTCACATCCACTTCTTCATTTGAAAATAGACATGAGCGCAACTGACCATCAGAAGTTAATCGCAAACGATCGCATGCCCCGCAAAAAGGTCTTGTCACGCTGCCAATAATTCCAACGGTTGCTTGTGTGCCATTGATATAGAACTCCTCAGCAGGTGCTGAACCTCGGCCATCAACTGGAGTCAATTCATAGTGACTAGAGAGATTTGCATAAATCTCATCTGCAGTCACCATTGTTGCTCTATCCCAAATTCCACCAGCATCTAGTGGCATCTGTTCAATAAAGCGCAATGCGTATTCATTCTTTAGAGCCCATTCCAGCAAAGCTGGTGCTTCATCATCATTGAGTCCTTGAAGTAGAACGGTGTTTACTTTGATTGGAAATAGTCCAGCAGCTTTGGCTGCATGTAATCCTTCAATAACATCATCAAAGCGATCTCTATACGTTAACTTCTTAAAACGCTCACGGCTTAAAGTGTCTAAACTGATATTAATTCGATTCAATCCAGCCTTTGCTAATGGCTGCGCTAACTCCTTTAGCTTGAGTCCATTGGTAGTTAAAGTTAAACGTGGAGCATTCTTAAGACCGGCAATACGATCTACGATTTCAACAATATCTGGTCGAAGCAAGGGTTCGCCTCCCGTTAGGCGCACCTCATTAATTCCCTGCTCAACGGCTACTTCAATAACCGTAAGAAGTTCATTAGTAGTCAGCAGGTCATCATTAGGAATCCACGCAGCGAAATCATTGGGCATGCAGTAGGTGCAACGAAGTGAGCAGCGATCTGTCAGTGAGACTCGAAGATTACGGTGTTCGCGGCCATAGGTATCAATGAGCTTGCTCATGCGCAGTTCACCCACTCATCAGTGCCATCGGTGAACTTTTGATGCTTCCAGATAGGCAACTTCTCTTTAACCGCATTCACAATTGCAGAACAGGCATCAAATGCAGCTTGGCGATGAGCGGCCGAAACTGCCACAGCAAATGCAGTTTCACCGATAGCAATATCCCCATAACGATGAGCAACAGCTACTCTTTCAATCTCATAGTGGCCGATTACAGACTGTGTAATCACTTTGATTTGCTCTGGGGCACTTGGATGAATCTCATAGAAAAGTGATGCGACTTCTTTGCCACCATCATGGTTTCGAACATCTCCACAAAAAGTTACTACCGCACCGCTGTGCGGGTTTGAAACTAACGTAGAGAGTTCATTGATGTGAATAGGCGCCTCAGTCACAACTGCATAGACAAGCTCGGGCATCAATGATCCTTGCCATCGAGCTGATCAAGAATATGGCCAGCTAAGCGTTGAATTATCACTAGGCCATCTTTAATTGCGCCTTGGGATCCTGGCAGATTAATAATGAGTGATGCTCCGTGTGTTCCAACTAAACCTCTTGTTAAATCAGATGTTGGAACGTTCTCGCGTGAATAAGCGCGCAAAGCTTCAGAAAATCCTGGGATTAATTTTTCAATAAAAGGCGCGGTTGCTTCAGGAGTTACATCTGTTGGTGAAATGCCCGTGCCCCCTGTTGTGAGAATGAGACGAGTTTTGTTTGCTAGGGCCAAAGTAAGTTGTTCTGAAATTAGTTCAACGGAATCTGCAACCACATGCGGTCCAGTGACTTCATAGCCAAGACTAGTTAAACCTTTTGCAAGTGATGCGCCGCTTAAATCTGCATACTCACCACGAGATGCGCGATTACTAGCAGTGATTACTACCGCCGTGCGCATGCTCACTTGCGCTTCCAATCGCCATTCTTTCCGCCAGATTTTGAATCAACGTGAATAGCGCTAATTTCTGCAGCTGGATCTAGCGCTTTGATCATGTCAATAATCGTTAACCCGGCAACGCTCACGGCAGTTAATGCTTCCATCTCAACACCGGTGCGATCTGAAGTAATCACATGGGACTTGATTTCTACACCCGTATCAGTAATTGATAGATCTACTGAAATCTTATTAATGGCAATTGGATGACACAGTGGAATTAGTTCGCTGGTCTTCTTAGCTGCCATTATTCCAGCGATTCGGGCAGTGGATAGGACATCACCTTTTGGAGTTGTGCCATCGCGCAAAAGAGCAACGACTGTGCTTGAAAGATTTATATGTCCTGAAGCAATCGCTTCACGCACCGTGACATCGCGACCAGTCACATCAACCATGTTGGCTTCACCTGAACTATTTAGGTGGGTTAATCCATCGCTCATGCCGGTAAGTCTAACCAGCGCACTTGCTCACCGACACCGGTCAAAGCCTTTGTAACAATGGCAAAGCCATCTGAGTGTGCTAATCCACGCAGCATTGCAGAGCCTAAATAGGGTGCAACATGAAATTGACCTTCAACGAGATTACCAATGATTAAACGAGTGAACTCTTCGGGTGCAGTTAATTCACTGGCGGTTATAACCTTGGCCAATTTCTTATGTGTCTGGCCTAGCTGGGAAGCAATTACAGGTTGGCCAAGAGATGCCAGTGCAACGATTGCAGATTGTGGATTCCCAGGCAGACCAAGAATTGCAGCGTCGCCTTTTCGGGCTAACAACATGGGATGTCCCGGTCGCACTTTCACGGTATCAACCAAAATCTCGGCACCAATGGCATCGAGGGCTCCGTGTAAATAATCGCGTGGGCCTTGGGCTGTGCCACCTGTTGTGATGACAATATCTGCACTTTCGCAAGCATCTTTTAATGCAGCGACAACAAGATCTAATTGATCAGAAATGTATTGAGTGCTCACTATTTGTGCTCCCATGGCCTTTAACCAACCAGGAAGTTGTGGTCCAAGTGCATCCCTGACTAAGCCATCTCTTGGAATGCCATTAAGTTGAATTTCATCGCCGAGCAAAACAAGTGCAACTCTGGGTTGTGCAACAACATCTATTTCATCAAAGCCTGCCGCAGCAAGTAAACCAATCATTGCAGGGTTTAATACCGTGCCTTTCTTTACTATTACATCCCCAGCTTTGCATTCATGGGCCGGTGGTCGAATATCTTGATCTTTAACTACAGCACCATTTAGCTGTGTTCCATCTACCTTGGCAGATTCCCAACGAATTATTCCAAATGTTCCTTCAGGTATGACTGCACCCGTTGCAATTCCAACAGCTGCACCTGATTCAAGTGTGCCTTTCATCGGCAAACCAGCCTTCACCTCACCAATGATTTTCCAGGGTCCAGTTCCACTGACTGCATACCCATCCATTGCAGAGGTTGCATAGGTGGGCAGATCAACTAGTGATTTAGCATCCACAGCCAAAGTTCGGTTAACACATTGGGCAACTTGTAAGGATTCTGATTTCAACTGCTTGAATGTGGATTGCGCTATCCCACGAGCATCATCCCAACTTCCCTCTATAAGCGCGCTCATAGCTTTGCCAGATATTCCATAGCAACTACTAAATCATGTGGTGTATCAACATCAATCATTGCCTTTTCAATTTCAGGACTCATATGGATTTCATGTGTGTTCAGATGTGAAATCAAAGTGCGCATAGATTCACCGTGCGGGTCAACTATTGTTGACAATGCATTCTCTAGTGCTTCGCGGCGATAGAGCGCGGCTAGAGGTTGTTTATAACCCTTTGAATCAACATACATAATCGCATCATCATGTGATGTCATTGCACTTAACAAATGAATCATATGAGCTCCTGCAAAGGGCATATCGGTGGCTAAGACTCCAACAATCTCACTTTCACACAGCTCTAGTGCAGCAGCAATACCCGCGACTGGTCCACCACCAGCGGGGTTTTCTTGGACACAGCGATAAGAAATGCTGGGAAACAATGGATCTGCCCCGACAACAATGATCTCAAATTCTTTGGGAACGCTTGCAAGTATGTGGTGAATTAACTGCTGATGACCCAATACCGCTTGGGATTTATCTGCGCCAAAGCGAGAACTGGTGCCGCCACTTAAGACGATGATGCTTCCAGCTTTGCTTTCCATTTGGCTAGGATACTGACTATGGCATTTGCTCGTGGAGAAGCGAACTCACTGGGCTGGCGCAACCTGGTAAGCGTGGCGGCCGAACCACATTGTGGACATAGCTTTCCCGCATCTAGCACTCCGCTCTTAGTACTACATCACTTATCCGATCTGCATGTTTGCGATGCTCAGTCGCCAACGCGCCCTGAGTATCTAGACCGTCATGCTGATCCGGACAGTCCAATACGTGAACAAGTAGGAACTATTGGTACCTATCGACCACATGCGATGCTCTCACCACATGTTGTTGAATCAATGGTGCAATCACTTAACTCAATCACGGTCGGCCCATTATCTGGACATAAAATTGCTGGTGCCATTATTACTGGTGACACAACAGATAACGCGCAAAAGAATGAAGTTGATTGGTATATAGCTTTACTTGATGGACTTGAAATACGTCCTGATTCAGGTGATTATTCAAAGTATGAAGGTGTCATTGATGATGGCGCTGAACATTATGATGTTCGATATTGGCACCCACACGGAACTCCTTTGGGAAAAGAAGATGATCAAGCCCGTGCTAAATATGGATTTCCAGTAGTTCCTAATCTTTTAAATTCTTGTCGCACACCTTTTAAAGCCACTGGACTTAATTTCCCTTGGTTTGCAGTGCATGGCAATCATGATGCCCTCTTGCAAGGCACAGTTGCGCCAACACCTGAAGTAAATTGGGAAATGATTGGTGGAAAGCGATATACAGATCTTCCATCAACTACAAATCTTTATGAGACATTGACCAAATTCCGCGAAGTTGGTCCTGCTGGATATCCCGCTGCAGATGATGCCCCTTTTGTTGGCGTGACTGCAGAGATAGAGCGCCGTGCTGTTGAGCGCGGTGAATATGCTCAGTTACACCTTGATTCACCCGGTGAACCAAAGGGTCATGGTTTCACAGAGGAGAATGCACGTAATAAAACAATGTATTACTCAACGCTTGTGCAAGGCGTGAAACTCATTGTTATTGATAGCGTCAATCATTTCGGAGGCTGGCAAGGATCTTTGGATGAAGAGCAGTTTGCTTGGCTTGAAAGGGAAGTTGCTGCATCTAATAGGCCTGTCGTTTTAGCTTCACATCATCCTTTGAGCACAATGTTTAATGATTATGCGCCTTATGGCCGTCGAGTTTGTGTTGATGAAATCCGTGACATGTTAGTCAAATATCCGCAAGTGATTGCATGGCTTGCAGGACATGAGCACCGCCATCATGTTGAGTGGATTGGTGATGTGGAAGAAGTAAGTGGTTTTTGGCAGATTGAAACTGCATCGCATGCTGATTGGCCACAGCAGTCCCGCACAGTTGAAATGGTTACCGATGAATCTGGTAATTTCTACTTTGGGCTAACTGTTGTTGATCATGCGGCAGGAACTGACCATGGCACTGCAACTACTCCCCTAGAAATAGCTGCACTCTCTCGAACAGTGAGTGCCAACGTCTGGCAGAAGCGACCAGAACTCGGGGCAAAGCATGGAATTGACTGGTGGTTAGGGCGCTCTACTGATCGAAATGTTGTACTAAAAATTAATAAGCGCTAGTCGTGACGGTTTGTAGTTGCCTCAATTACTTGCGTTGATCGCAAGATAATTAATATAACTAGAGTTAAACCAGCCGCAGCTACTTGAAAGCCGAGTCCCACACCCACACCAACTGCTGCTGTTGCAAAAACGGTTGCAGCAGTTGTTACTCCGCCAATTCCAGAAGAGCCTGCACGGGTGTTTGTGAAGATAAGGCCAGCTCCAAGGAAACCAATTCCAGTTATAACTGCGTGCAGTGCACGGGTTGGGTCGCCATATTTAGCTTCAACATCCATAACAGCTCCAATTGCAACGATGACTGCAGAGGATGCGCACACCAGGGCCATAGTTCTAGGCCCTGCAGATTTACCAGCCCGGTCACGTTCCCAACCAATGAGAGAGCCAAGGAATGCTGCTATCACTGCATCGATAATTACCGCTGCCTGCTGCCATAAATCAACTGAATGTAGATCAATCATGCTTCTAGGGTACTTGCGCAAGGTCAAAATGCTGGGAAATTGGCCTATAGAATTGCCCTATGAGCGAATATCAAATCATGCGTTGGCGTGAAATTCCATCCATGGTTGTCGCACGCTCAGGTGAAACAACTATCAAAATCATGCTGGCTTCTCGTTTTCAAGAGGCCATAGATGAAGCAGCGATGCGCTTAGGTGAAATTGATGCTGATGCATACACCGCCGGATGGAATCGTGATCCTTGGGTTGAAACAGAAGGTGCACCTGATGCTGTTGCTGCTCAAATCGTTGAAAAGCTTGAAATTGAATTCAGTGAAGAGAAAATTACTGCACTACTAGATTCCTTAGGAGCCAAATAATGTCTGCAATCTATGAAGCGTTAGAAAAAGCAACTCTTGTTTCAGATGGCGCTATGGGAACAATGCTCCAAGAGCGAGGTCTCACCGATGGTGGTGCACCTGAGCTGTGGAATGTTGAAAAGCCAGAAGAGATCGAAGCAGTTTTAGAGGCATATGCAGCAGCAGGTGCAAATTTCATTACGACAAATACTTTTGGTGGAACTGCTGGACGACTTGCTATGCACGGGCTTGAAGATCGTCTTGCAGAGTTAAATAAGGCTGGTGCTGTGATTGCTCGCAAAGTTGCAGACCGCCACCCTGGATGTTTTGTTATGGGTGATATTGGTCCATCTGGTGAATTGATGGAGCCAATGGGAACACTTACTCCTGAAACAGGAAAAGCTTTATTTGCGTCTCAAATCAGCGCACTCGTTGCTGGTGGTGTGGATGCAATTCTTGTTGAAACTATGTCAGATCTTGGTGAAGTTGAAGCCGCAGTTACAGCTGCCCAAGAAATTGCACCTGGAATGCCAATTATTGTGACAATGAGCTTTGATACAAACCTTAGAACCATGATGGGTGTTAAGCCCGCAATGGCCATTAAGCATTTAGCAGCATTGGGTGTTCGCATAGTTGGTGCAAACTGCGGCCGTGGAACTGATGAGATGTCACAGATTGCCAAAGAGCTAGTAGAGGCTCGCCCAGAAGGCGTTTTTGTTATCACTCAATCAAATGCTGGGCTACCTAAGTTGCAAGGTGATGAGTTTATTTATGATGGCACGCCAGAAGAAATGGCGCGTTATGCCGCAGAGATGAAAGACCTAGGCGTGAACATTGTTGGTTCTTGCTGTGGTTCATCTCCTGCTCATACTCAATCTATTGCTGCAGCATTGCTATAAGAATAGGCTTGAAATCATGAACTTCAATAAAGTCATTCTCTATTACGGCTTTGCACCAATCGCTGATCCTGAAGCGGTAAAGCTATGGCAGAAGACTTTGTGTGAATCCCTCAACATCAAGGGACGTATCTTGATTTCACCGCATGGAATTAATGGCACTCTTGGCGGTCACATGAGTGATGTTAAGAAATACATCAAGAACACCCGTCAATACCCAGGCTTTAAGAAAATAGATTTCAAATGGTCTGAAGGAACTGGCAATGATTTCCCTAAGCTAAAAATTAAGGTCAAGGATGAGCTTGTCGCTTTTGGTAATCCAGGTGAAATTAGGGTCGATGAAAACGGTGTAATCGGTGGAGGAATTCATTTGCGCCCAGAGGAAGTCAACAAGTTAGTTGAAGAGCGCGGGGATGAAGTGGTTTTCTTTGATGGCCGTAACGCTTTTGAAGCCAAGGTCGGAAAATTCAAAGATGCAGTGGTGCCAGATATAACTACTTCTCATGACTTTGTGAAAGAGATTGAAAGCGGTAAATACGATCATATGAAAGACAAGCCAGTAGTTACTTACTGCACAGGCGGAATTCGCTGTGAAATCCTTTCTGTCGTAATGAAAAACCGTGGCTTTAAAGAGGTTTATCAGATGAAGGGCGGAATCGTTCGCTATGGAAATGCCTTCGGTGATGATGGTCTATGGGAAGGCTCCCTCTACACATTTGATGATCGTTTAACTATCGATTTCAGTGACCACACCAAGTTAATTGGAACATGCGCCCACTGTGATGGCCCAACAAAAGAGTTTAGAAACTGCCAAAAGCCTGAATGCCACCAACTAGTTCTGCTCTGTGATCCCTGTTATGACAAGCATTTAGATATGCCATGTAAGCATGATCGCGAAATTAAGCGCAATCGCGACCTAGTTGGTTGATGTGCTCGCTGTAGATTTAGGTCAATCTGGCAGCCGCATTCGAACTGCTGAAACTTTAATTAATTCCACTCGAGGTAAATTAGCTGGAGAGCCTCCAATATCTTCTCTTCGCGCCGTATTTGAAGGTATAGAAAAACTCAGTGCACATACCGTCACACTCTCTTGCACTGGCTTTCGTGGAATTGTCACAGATCCACAACCATTTCTAGCCCTTTGTAATGAATTTTTTGGAGCAAGCAATGTTGCAGTAATCGATGATGGTTTGGCTGGTTTTATTGGGGCACTTGGTGGTAGCAATGGTGTTGTACTTTCAATCGGTGGCGGAGTCGTAAGCGTCGGTAGAAATGATTCCCATTTTGCTCACCGAGATGGATTAGAAAGTACCTTCGGTGATGAAGGCGGAGGATTTTGGCTCGGAAAATTAGGATTAACAAGAGCACTTGGTATTCGCCAAGGTCGCGGTGATGATCAGATTTTATTAGATATTTTTAAAGATCAAGTGCTGGCCTATGACGCTCTGGCTATTAAGAATGCAGCAGATGCGGCATCACTTGCGATTACATCGGCTAAAACTCTACTTGCTGCTGCAGATGCTGGCAGTTCTACAGCAATTGCAATCCGCAACGAAGGCGCATCACTATTAGCTCAAACAGTAATTGCAACGTGGTTAGGCGCTGGTGGTTCACTAGATGATGCACCGGAGATCGCAATTCAAGGTGGTCCATCTAAGAATCCTGCTTACGTGAGCGCCATTGAGAGCAATATTTCTCATTCACTTCCTAAAGCCAAGTTCGTAAGTGCTCGTGGAGATAATTTAGATGGCGCGCTATGGATAGCCCAAAATATGCACCAGGATGTAGAACCTCTGCTTCGCTGGGCTGGTAAGTTCTCTAAATGAAGAGCTTTCGTGAATATCGATACTCCAAAGGTTGGATCGTCTTACTAGCCACAGTTGTTGGCCTTAGTTATGGTGGATACACATTCATTAATCGCGCCGTAACATCCCAGGTTTATGTAACAAATTGCGGAATACAGGATTACAAGCCCGACGTCATTTTTAAATTCTGCGCCGATGGTGGCGTTGGAGTTGGTGGGATTGAGTGGAGTTCATGGAATGCAGCAGGTGCAACAGGTGAGGGTAAATACCAAATCAATGATTGCCTCCCCAACTGCGCCGAAGGTAAGCAGCATTTTGCAGATGTCACTATCGAGTTAAGTAAAACCAAAACAATCAATAATAAACCCACCCTTACCTACATCAAGCTCACAACTAAAGATGGAAAGAATCTGCCTTTAAGTGATTCGCCCGATGATGCTTGGCCGATGGAGATGGCCGGCTAATTAGCGTGGTGAAGTGAGCAACAGTGTTGCGGCAAGGAACAAAATACCCAGGGCTGAAAATGCGGTTAATCCCCTACGAACCTTTGGCCGTGCCAAAACAGTTGTAGCTCTGCCGATGATTGAAATCAGAAATGAATACCATGATGCAGATGTAAGGGCTTGGACTATTGAGAGTAAAAAGATTCCCCAACCAAGGTTAAAGTCTTTAGGCACAAATTGTGGAATAAAGGCAACGGCAAATACTGCAGCTTTAACATTTGTCAGATTAGTTAAAAGCCCTAAACGAAATGCTGGTCCAAGACCTGTCTTTGCTGATCCTTCATAATCAAATTTTCCAAATTCATGGCGCAATGACCAGAGAGTTTGAAGGGCAAGAAAAGTTAGGAAGGCAACACCTGCATATTTAAGTGCCGTGTAAGCGGTAGGTGAATGGGCAAATATCTGTGACAAACCAATTGCAGATGCAGCACCCCAGAAAATTAGTGCGCTACTTGTGCCGAGCAGGGTTGTGTAAGCAGTTTTGGTGCCACCAATAATTGATTGGCGCAAAATCATTGCAACGGTTTGACCGGGAACAATTGCCAATAAAAGAGCGGTCAGCACAAAGGCGGGAATGACGTGCACAAAATTAGCCATACGTAGCCCCGACGGGATTCGAACCCGCGTAGCTGGCTTGAGAAGCCAGAGTCCTAGGCCGCTAGACGACGGGGCCCTAGTGTTTCCATTTCTATCTTTACATCG
>Ga0209191_1000767_pt1 | contig 23347 bp, 9 predicted proteins | sample S_130626_EF_Meta_FD_187320 | JGI IMG/M metagenome (GOLD analysis project Ga0209191, IMG submission 187320) | Freshwater microbial communities from Lake Simoncouche, Canada to study carbon cycling - S_130626_EF_MetaG (SPAdes) (version 2) | ecosystem: Environmental > Aquatic > Freshwater > Lake ...
AGAAGGGAGCTACTTGGATCCTAGAGATGCCCGTGTTGCACGGGTCGTTGACAGCTGGCGCAATGTTCGTCCTACTATGCATTACTCCATCAGTCGTGAAGACTACCTTGTAAACTTTGATCCGACTATGATGCCTGATCGACAGCTTCTACTCGAAGATGGCTACAAAAAACAAAAGCTCAGAGCACACTCTGACTTTTATTGGAATACAAAAGTTAGTGAGTGGGCTTTGAGCTTTTTGGATACGCACGATATTATGTGCGAGTCTAAAGGCAAAAATCTTGCTAGCTTTGCTCTATACGAACAAGCTAAAAAACTTACTTTGCTTTAGGAGCACGTGGCTTTTTAACAGCTGGTGCTTTCTTAGCTGGAGCTTTCTTAGCTGGAGCTTTTTTAGCGGCAGGTGCTGGCGCAACTGGTGCTACTTCCACAACTGGTGCTACTTCTGGCACTGGTGCTACTTCTACTTTATAAGGTGCAGCTTCAACCGGTGTCTCTACTACTGCTGGTTTGCCTGTAAAGAACTCTTTAATTTGCTTGAACATGATTTGTTCCTCCTGTAGATTATTTATAGATAAATACCATTATGTACAACTTTATTAAGCATATCACGCTAAACGAGGGTAAAACACCCAAAACTATAACTCAAACTAAGTTGCCATATAGCCGCGATGATTTAGAGCCCAGTGTTAGCGAAGACACTATAGACTATCATTATGGCAAGTTGTATAAGTCCTATGTAACTCGTTTTAACAACGGCGAGGGCGATGCTGACTTTAATGAAGCAGGTGCATTTTTACACGATTTATTGTTCACGCAATACCAAGCACCTAGCGGCAGTAATGATCCAGACGGCTCTGCCAGTGAATTTATTACCAAGCATTTTAAAACTTTTGACAAGTTCAAAGAAGCTTTTCAAAAAGAAGCCATGGCGGTGCAAGGTAGTGGATGGGTTTATCTAGCACGAAACGGCACAATCAAAACTATTAAAAATCACGAAATCCGTATGGACATTGTGCTGATAATTGACTGGTGGGAACATGCCTGGGCATTAGACTACCAAGCAGACAAAAAAGGTTACCTTGCTAATCAGTGGAAGATTATCAACTGGAACGTTATAAGTTCCCGAATTGGCCTAGCGTCTTAAGACTGCTAACAGGCATGTCCCATACCTTACGTGCTTCGACACCCTTTTCTTGAGCAAATCGCTTGGGGTCGCAACTTCCGCAAACATGATAGACTAGATTATTTAAACGCTTGGGATTCATATTGCCCTTGTCACGTTTAAAAATTCCACTGCAACTATCACAGCGAAAAATCAAAACTGTTTTTTTACGCAGGTAAGCGTGTACTGTACCGTACTTGCTTGTACGATAATGGCTGTGTTGTGAGTATTCTTGACCTATATACATACTTGTATTTACATTAAGGTTATAAAATACATTTGATAAATACCATATCGAGGGCACAAATGTGATCACAATTACAGAATCAGCAAAGTCAAAAATCAAAGATCTTCTCTACGAAGAAGGAAACCCTAACTTATCGTTGCGCACATTTGTGCAAGGCGGCGGATGTAGTGGATTCAGTTATGGATTCACTTTTGACGAAATAGCCAACGAAGACGATTTTGAAATACCCTTAGATGAATTCAAAGTGCTGGTAGATGCTATGAGTATGCAGTATCTATCAGGTGCAGAAATAGATTATAAAGAAGATTTAATGGGCAGCAGTTTTAATATAAAGAATCCCAATGCAACAACAACATGCGGCTGCGGTAGCAGTTTCGGAGTTTAATAAATGACACAACAACTAATTGACATCGGCGTACAAGGTAATGACGGAACTGGTGACAGTATCCGTACAAGTTTTAATAAAGTTAACACTAACTTTACAGAACTTTATGCCATATTTGGCGGTGGTGGTACACTTAAATTTACAAACTTAGCAGACGCTCCAGCCAGCTATTCAGCCAACCAAGTTATCATGGCTGCTACCACAGGCGGCGGATTGAGTGCTAGAACAATCGAAGTTGGTGCAAGTACAGGTGCTTTTGAAATTGATACCAGCAATCCAAACAAGATTATTTTTAGACCACCTACTTCAAATTTACAAGCTGACCAGAACCCAACGTTGGGTGGTAGTTTAAATGCTGTGAATGCGTTTACTATTGTAAACTTAGTTAGTCCAAGTCAAGCATTGGTTGCTGCGTTCAACTCTAACGCTTATAACGTATCCAACAACATCAGTACAACTTTAGACACATTGCCAATTACGGTTGGTTATGCCAACGATCATTACTTACAAGTTTCCAACGGAGCCATTGTTGGAGCATTAAAAGTTCGCGACGAACCATTAACACCGCAACTAGGAGTGTCAGGATACGACTCAACTCTAAGTGGCAATTATCTTGCAACAGAAGCTGTACAACGTCAAGATTTAGTGCTACGCATAGGCGACACTATGACTGGTGCATTAACTCTTAGTGATCACCCGGCACCACTTAACGGTGCCGGTGTTGTTAATTCCAACGATGATTTACAAGCTGCTACAAAGTATTACGTAGACAACAGCACATACTACAGTGGTGTAAATTTATATGTTACTACCAAAGGCGATGATTTACAAACTAATACTCCGATAGGTCGAGAAGGTCGTGCATGGCAATATGCTTATGCAACTGTTGGTGCAGCTGCACTACAAGCATATAATTTAATAAACTTATCTGCTTTAGAAACTGGTCCTTACCGTCAGAAAATTTATTATACTATTGGGCCAAACCAATTTGAAAGTACTGTTAACACTGACCAAGCTAGATCTCAAGGATATCTTGTTGGATTAACACAAGGTAGTAGTCAAGTACAGGGTTTCCTAGATGCATCCAGCTTGTTGCAATATAATAGAAAATTTATACAAGCTGAAACAATTTCATACTTGAATAAAAAATACGTAAACAAATTTGAATTTGACCAAACTAGATGGTCAACATTTGTTACTGATATCGTGTCAGCAGTTGCATATGACTTGGCTTTAAATTCTACTTACAATGTAACAACTAAGGCCAGTAACTTTTTCTACGATTATAACAGCGATATTATTAAAAATAACTTATCTCAAATTCAAGATACCGTTATACAAATCCGTAATCAGATTTTAAACTTCTCAGTTGACTACAATAACAATACAGCCTTAGAAAATTATATAGAAAAAATTGTTTATGCATTGTGCTACGACTTTGCTTTAGGTTCAAATTATCAAAGTATACTAATTGGTTTATATTTTCCATATGCCAACAATAGTAAAACCAGTACTGTAGCAGACTTTGATTCAACAGAGATTGTTAGTTTATTGGATACAACAAGTATCAGTATCACCAGTGCTACTGGAACTGGTACTACTGCCATTATTCAATTTGCTCAGCAATCGACTATTCCGTTTGTAATTGGAGAACAAATTATTGTAGCTGGTGTAAGTACTAGCGGATATAACAGCTCAGATGCTAATACAAATAACAATGGATACTGGACTGTAACTGCTGTTGGAACTACATTTGTTGAATTTGCTTGCGCAACTACAGGTAGCGGAAGTAGCGGTACTATTGTTAAAAATAATTTAATTAATAATTTAATTAATAAGATAAACAATTCTAGCGTTACTACAAGTTTGCAAAAAAATGCTGCGCTAATTATTAAAACAATACTAACTGAGAACGCGAACGAAAATCTACCAACACCAACTTTCCCGGCATCTGCGTATACTAGCGTTGGACTGATTAGTGCTGGTCAATTATTGTTAAACAACATACCATTTATTCAAGCAGAAATTACTGGATTTTTAACATCTAAATTTTCATCACTTGACTACAACAAGTTACTAAGCAAGAGAGATATTGAATTTAATGTTCTGGCGCTAGTATATGATTTAACATACGGAGGCAATAGTCAAAGTACCTATGTTGGAAATAGATACTGGCAAGCAGATGGTTCAAGCAGTTACTTAGCTGGCGATACCCAACGAACTGCATGTATTGCAGCTTTGAATTATCTTGGAGTGATTGCACAAAAAATTGTTGCAAATTTAAAACCAGATATTGTTTATCAACAAAGTATTTTCCAATACACTAACGAAACATACCAAGGCGGGTCAGTTGCAACTTCTAGTATTGCCGCTAACATGGTAACTATTGTAAACATACTTACAAACAATGCAAACGTAGTTGCTTTTAATACTTCTTCAAATACAAATATTGGAGTATACGGAACCGCTCCTACATTACCTAGCTCGGGTAATCTACTCACCGCGTTTAATTTAATCACTACTGTTAGTTCTGGAAATATCACAACACTAAGAGGAAAAGCAGTTGGATCAAATGGTTACCTAAGAAGTATTTCTGGATTTATTGACAAGACATTGTTAGGAACTCCTACAGATAATCCTGCTACACAAAACACAATATATGCAAAATTCAATGTAATTCTTGATATGCTGACTTACGGGTTGTCTGCAAGACCTGCTTTACCGTTATACACAGATACTAATATCGAAGCTAACAATGATGCAAGACGAGTTATCGTAGCCAATATAAGTAATGGATTCCTTGCCGCTAACATTAATGCATATATTGAAAATGCGTTCCCGTCAGCTGCTTTTAACAGATCACAAAGCGCAAGAGATGTAAAATACATTCTTGAAGCAATTTGTTATGATTTAACATACGGTGGAGAAACTGGAAATTCCGCTATAGCTTATGTGGCTTCACAATTTTGGCACAATGACACATTACAACTTGCTACAGGTAGAAACAATTCATCATCCGGTGAATGCTATCTAGCAATTCAAGAATTGCAAAATGAAGTTTTATCATTAATTGCTAATAGTTCAGTTACAACATACTCTGGCAATTCGTTGTCTCCAGCTACTTGGCAATCGAGTTGGTCAAGTGCCAGCGGCGCATCTACACATATAACTAATCTGTTTGGACTATTGCTTGATGTTGTTGCTAACTATCAAAGTGTTACTAGCACAACAATTTCAACAACAACTAATACCTATGTTATACAGTATCCATCGCTAACATCTTATACAGGTATTTTGTTTAACACATCTAAACCATTGGGTGCTTGGAACATTATTACCAATGCGTCAGCAAGTATTTCAAGCTATGTTATTGATTATTTGCTTACTACCTACACTGGTGGATTGAATTACAACGAATCTACCTGCTATCGCGATCTAGGGTTAATCGTTGATGCTATAACTATTGACCTTGTAACTGGAACTCCTGGAGTTCCAGCTACATATCAAACAGTCAACGCTGGAAATTCTTACTATAGAAATACTTCTGCTCTTAAAGCCATTACTGGAGTGCAGGCAGATCCTACTGTTGATGCTATTAGATTTGCACAAAGCCTGTCCAACCAAGTTCTAAAACAAACTTCAAGACTACGTTATCAAAGTACTATAGTACAAAACAGTTATTATGCTAGTATAATAATTAGCGGTGTGGCTATTACTGGAATTAAAGGTCAATTTAGTTGTAATGCAGCAACACTTTCTGTTGGACAGACTGTAACCATTAGTGGCATCAAAGGCGGTGGCGGAACTATAACTGGATATACTAATCCAACATCATATCTAATTAGTGCAACAAATGGCTCAACAACATTTACTTTGACAAATTTAAATGGGTCAACACTTGTAACTAGTGCTGGGACTCCAACCGGTTTATCATATGGTTTAAGTTCAGCGTTTTTTGTAGATAGTAGCAAGGCAACTGTTGCAAGCGACACAAATTTTTCCAATGCAGTTAATCAAACCAGTGCGTCCTATTCAACAATTTTAAATATCATTCAAAACGGTTTAAGTGCAGCAGCTAAAGGAACATTTGGTTCTGGTTACTACACTATACAGATGATAAACGGTGGCCAAGGCAGTGTTGATCAAGGTCAATCAGGTTCTGGTCATATTATAGCTGGAAAAATATTAATTGGTGAAACTTCAGGAGCCACTGGTGTAATATTAAGTTATACCCCCGGAGGAAGTTTAACCTACGATACTATGAATGTTAATATGTTACAACCGGGATTCTTTATTCCAGGCGAAACATTAAGTTATGCTGAAAGTGTAGCAATTCAAAATATTACCATTTTTGTTGAAAGCGGTATTTATTACGAAGACTATCCTATTAAAATATCTGCCAACATCACAATCAAAGGCGACGACTTTAGACGTACAATTATTCGTCCAATCAATCGAGTTAGTAAGAGTCCATGGATCAGCTTGTTTTTCTATCGTGACGGTATCTTTGATGGAATGCAAATTGGATTAATAGACTACAGCACAGATTATTCCAGCGACATAAGTTCTAATATTTCATTAAGCGGAACAACTGGAGTTGTTACCATAACACTTGAATCCGGCCAAGCACCAGCAGCATGGTCAGGACTAGTATTGACAGAATCTGTTTATAATGTTACTAGTGGAACTGTGTCTACAGTTCAGAACAAACAGTATGTAACATTGACTTTTGTTGCTCAGACTAGTTCAGTTATGCCCCTTGTTCCTTATAATACTGGCGATAATATTATTGTCAGCGGCATGACTCCTACTACATATAATGGAACTTTTACAATTTCAACATGTAGTGTTTCAAACAATGTTGCCACAATTGTAGTTCAAAATGAAAATGTTACAACACTTAATCTAGCAGGACAACCCAACACAGCTACCAACTTAGGTAATATCAGCACCGGTAAAGCTGTTGTAGATAGTGTTAGTGGCAATGTGATAAACTGTACAGTAATATATCCGTTCTCAACAGCAGGAACTATTAAATCAACCAACTGGCACTTGTATGGTACTACCAATTACGGTAGACATTATTTGACTAATCCGTTGGATATCAACAGTACTCCAAAGAGAAACAACGAAGTTGACGTGTTCATTGTAAACGATGCTACTCGTATTAGTAACATCAGCGCACAAGGTCACGGTGGATTCATGATGGTGCTTGATCCAGAAGGACAGATTAAATCTAAATCACCTTACGCACAAGAAAGCGGTTGTTTTGCGCAAAGTACTAATATTAAACGATTTGCAGGCGGCCAACTAATTGACGGTATGGCAGGTCGTGTGGCCGGTACTGTGGTTTATGTTGATAGTTATCCTCCAAATGCAGTTGGACAAGGTTACATAAACGGCGGCACAACACTGGTTATAACAGGCGTGCAATCCAGAACTGCGCCATTTGCAAACGGAATGACCATCAGTGGTTCCGGTATTGGTAATAATCCAACTATTGTTCAACAGTTGTCTGGAACAACTGGTGGAGTTGGCAGCTATCAAATTAGTCAGGCCCAAACAACAACCAGCGCACCTACTCCTGTAGCAATCACTGGTATTATTGGCAGTGCAAACTGTTTAATCACCGTACAAGGAACTGTGAACAGCGGTCTCGATGTGAGACCTCCTCAAGCACCTTGTTCATTCTATCTAAAAGGATTCCGTTACCAAATCAACCAAGTGTATGATTTCTATGCAAATGTTCCTATTGGCACAGTAACCTATGCCAGCGGAGCAACTGTTGGTGGATTTACAATGGTCTTGTCAAATGTATCGTCTTTGAAAGTTGGACAGTATATTTCAGGAACTGGTATTCCTTCAAACGCAAGTCCTTCAATTTATATTAAAGCTATTGATGCCGCTACAAATACAATTACGCTAAGTAACACAAACTTTATTAATGGGTTTGTATGGACTGGATTGACTGCTATACCAAGTGCCAGTGCAACATACACAATCGGTGCTCCGCAATCTAGATTGATTCTTGATACAGGTACTCCGTTCACAGCATTGAGTAGTTATTTGTCCTTGGCAAACAGTTTGTCAGGTGGAAATTATTTCCAAGAGATTCTAAACGCAGTTGTTTATGATGCAATATTAGGAACAACGTATCAAAGTTCTCGTGTTGGTTTAACTTATATACAAACACAAAATGTTACTAGTGGATTAGCCACTGTGTTGTTAAATCTTGGAATACAATATATTCCAAAATTAATTGGCAACGTTATTAGTGATAGTGCAACATTGACCCGTGTTAATCAACGTGTGGCACTTGTATACAGTATTATAAACAACGGTATTACTGCACTACCTTCAGCAATCAGTTATCCTGCACCGTTGGCTATCTATAGTGGTGTTTCGTATAACCTACAAGATGCTAAAAACGCTGCAAATTTAATTCAAATAAATCGTACATTTATTCAGCAAGAAGTTGTTGCTTGGCTATCAACACTATCACAATACAGCTTGCAAACTACTATAGGATGGAGTCCTTTAGTCGCTCAACAAAATATGGGTTATATTGTTGATGCTATTACTTACGACGTTTTATACGGCGGTAATAGTCAAACTAACAACATTAGCACAAAATACTTCTGGTGGACTGACGGAACAAATTATTTCAATACATTAACAGGTCGATCAGTATCCAACCCTAATACATCTTCAAGTGCAATTTTAAGCATTTACGTCAGTGCGTTTGCATACTTGAAGTCAGTAATTGCCAATGTTGTTCAAGGAACAACTAGTGGATCTACTACAACTTCTGTACTTGGTTCTAGCGTAACTTCTGTGTACCCTAGCCTAGGCAACGGCGTTACTCAGAAAACTACATTGCTTGGCACAGGTACTGGCACAAGTGGTTATGCTCCAGCATCGTTAGTTACACAAACTAATAACATAATAACTGTACTAAGCACATATTGGACTGTAACTGATAATTCTAATAGAACAAACTGGTCTGCATACTGCACCAGTAACTTAACTCCACTTGCTACAGCTTCAACAACAACTAGCAGTGTTGGTTCTACATTAAGTTCTGTATTTACAACAATAACTGGCAATTACTCAAGTAATGCTAACTGGCTAGGTGTTGCAATTCCAACTTACCTAAGTAATGGTAATGTGCCTATTAATATTGAGATGGGCGGTAATAAGTCCATGCTGGCCAATGACTTTACACAGGTAAACGATTTGAGCTATGGACTTGTTGCAACCAATGCTGGCTTAACTGAACAGGTATCTACTTTTACATATTATAATCATGTATCTTATTGGGCACTGAACGGAGGCCAAATTCGTTCTGTAGGAGGTTCAAGCTCTTATGGTAACTACGGATTACGTGCTACCGGTGCAGACAGTACTGAATTACCAAACGCTGTTAATCTAGTTAATGACTTGGTGCAAACTGCAAGGATTTATAAACAAGGTGCGTATGCTACATTTATGTCTCCGACACAAAGTCAAGTAGCAACAGATATTTTTATCATTGGATATCAATATATTCCTTACAGCAAGTGCTATGTGGATATTGATCATACCATTGAAGGCGGCACTTTAACCACTTACACCATTAATGGTATCAGTCATACTAGTGTTACTGTGGGGCAAAATGTTTTACAATTAACAATTAGTACATCTACCGGGCTTGCATATCCATTACGTGATGGACAGTTGGTTACAATTCGTACAAATACATACGTTGAGTTTACTAACATTACCAACGTTAAACCGGTGCGTCCAAGTACGGCATTGCAATATAATGCTAATCTTTCAAGTATCTATCGAGTTCTAAGTTATAACTTATCACAAGCTACTGGTGAGCAGATGGCAACAGCAACCAATGCTATTCTACAAACATCTAACGGTTTTGCTTACTATACATTTACTACAGACACTGCCAGTGTTAAAAATGCAGATCCTCTTGCAGCAAATAGTACATACGCTACTATTGCAAGTGCTACATTAAATAGTTCTGTTATTACAGTAAGTAATGTTGTGGGAACAATTGCTGTTGGACAAGTAGTTGGAGGAGCTATTGGAACTACTGGCGGACAAACTGGTCAAGCTCTCGGAAATATTGTTCCTGAAGGATTAAAAGTTATCAACGTTAACGGAACTACTATTACACTAAGCGGTCCAGTTAGTAGTACAATATTGCCCGTTGGTAGATTAATATTTGCAACATCTACATTGGGCGGAACAGCAGGCGATAGCAGACTAGCAATTGCTGCTCTTACTGATGTACAAACTATTAATCAAATCAACACAGGCATATACGCTCTAGCGTGGAACGGTCGTACTCATCAGTTATTAAGCTATACAACACCTCTATTTGCAGCCACAAGCAATCTCGTATCTGTATTAACAGTAACAGCTACCGCTTGTACAATAAGTGGAACAACATTGACTGTTGGCGGAACTGTTTCAGCAACTCTTAACGGCTCTGCTAGCTCATTGAGATTTAGTATTGGCATGACACCAACTGGCGGATCTATTGCTGATAACACACTTATTGTTAACCAACAATTCGGTGCATCAGGATCAGCAGTCACTTCGCAGGCAACTCTTGGAACAGCCACAATCAATTCTGTTTCAATTACTTTATCATCGAGTAATGCATTTATTGCTATTGGACAGTTGGTATCTGGAAACGGAGCAAGCATTGCAGGGATACCAAATGGAACATATGTTGTTGATATAGTTGGTAATGTTCTAACCATCAACAACGCATTGACTGCGGCATTAACTGCTACAACATTGTATTTCTTCACTCCAGGCAGTGCAGGGGCATATACTGTTAGTATTTCTCAAACTGTTACTCCTGCTGTTTCAGTAACTGCTAGTCAACTAACTGCAAATAATCTTAACGGTGGTGTTCTAACAGGTCAATATATCAAAGGCACTGGCTTTACTGGACAATATATTAGTAATGTAGTAAGTACTGGTGTTGCTATTGGTACTAGTTCATTGCAAGTAATTGCAAACATCAGCGGTGCACCTTCAGGGTATAGTGTTGCTCAAGTTTTACAATTTGGCTTTAATGTTGGCGGATACTTATCAATTAGTGCAACTCCAATTTATAATAACTCAAGTATTGGAATTGGCGTAAATGGTTTAACTTACGTAAGCTCAGCATTACAACCTGGAAGTACAACCGCTCAAATTGTAACGTATAAGGTTCCTTATAGTTCAGCAGGTACATTGCCTCCGGTTGATAGCTCGTTAACTCTATCTGGTTATAGTGCTACAACACTAATCACTGGTTATATTAGTAGCGGAGTAAGTGGAGTAAGCGGTAGCGTACTATACGTCTCAACAATAACTGGTTCCGGAACTCAACAAGTAATATTCCCAGGAATGGTTATATCTGGTGGAGCAACTTCAACAAACACTACTATTTTAAGTAACATAACATTAGGTTCACCAGTTGGAGTAGGAAGTACATGGACCGTAAGTATTAGTCAAGCTGTTGGAACTTCTGGTTCACCGCAGGCATTTACATTGACTAACTCATCTTATAACGGAACTTACCAAGTTGCAAACGTAGTTAACACTACTAGTATTTCAACTAATACAGTTACTAATCTAACAGTTGGAATGGTCGTAAGTATTCTTCAAACTAGTGGTTATGTTACAACTGTTAGCGGAAGTTCAACACTTACATTAACTGTATCTAGCGGACCTGCATCGTTCTATAAAGGACAAATTATCACCGTCTCAAGTGCAAATAGCAATGCTTACACATTTGGCGGAATTAATCCAGCATCAACAAGCACTTATTATGTTGTAAATCCAAGTATAGGTGTTAATCAAATTAGTATAACACCTACTATTGCAAATGTGGCAACTGGAACTGCTACTAGTTTTACTAATGCAACCGGTGGAAGCGTTTCATTTACAGCTAGTATTAGTAGTGCTGGTGTGATGACTGTCACTGGTTCAATAACTGGCGGAACAATTCAAGTAGGTATGACAATATTTGTGACTGGTATTACCGCTGGAACTTATGTTGCAAGTCAAACCAGTGGTGGTGCTGGCGGCGGTGCTGGAGCACAATACGCTCTTAGCACAGCTCAATCAATCGCTATTAGTTCAACCACAGTTAATGCCAGCTTCTTGTCATTCACTACATCGGGCGGTAATGTACCAACTGGTACTATCATTCAATCAATTAACAAGTTGTCCAACACATTTGTTGTAAGTCCGGCTTGCTGGATTCCGTATGGCGCTACAGTTAGTTGTATTCAATATGCTTATGTAACTAAAGTCAATGTTGTTAATGCAGGATCGGGTTATACTAGTGCTCCTGTACTAACATTCTCAGGCGGTGGCGCTGGCGCAACACAAGCAATTGCTGCTGTAACATTAAAAACAGATGGTAGCGGTCAAATTCAAAACGTTACAGTAGTTAACGCTGGACAAGGTTATACATCTGCTCCAACTGTGGCAATTAGTGCTGTAACAGGAACCGTGGTAGGAACTGTAAGCGGAAGTAACCAAATTGTTGTTAATAGCACTACTGGTCTTACATCTGGTTCTATTATTAACTTTGTAGGAACATCATTCAGCTCAACTGTGTATGCACCAACATTCTTTGGTTACATAAGCGGAACTACACTATACATAACAAATTCTAGTACTTCTACTTTATATACAAATATGGTTCTAGCTTCTGGATCAAGTATTACTTCAGGAACTACAATTACAGGATCAACTGTTGCTAGTTTTGTAGGTACTATCACTGGAACAGCATTAACGGTTGCTAGTGTTAATAGCGGAACTATAGCTGTTGGCATGATATTAAGTGGCGGCACTGTTGGAACTGGCGTGTACATTGTCAGCGGAAGCGGCAGTAGCTGGGTTGTAAGTATTGCACAACCTAACAGCACTACAGTAACAACTGGACGAACATATACTGTTGGGACAAGTCAAACTGTTGGATCAAGCGGATCGCCTCTTACGATTATTGGATCGATTGGTGGATTAAGTCCTTCACAAACATACGTTGTTAATAATGTAACAGGAAACAGTTTAATTTCTATATACATTTATGGTTCTACTACAAGTCCAATTCTTGGAACTGCCAGCAACATTGCTACAGGAACACTGACATTTAGTTTACCAGGATCTGCTCAATTAACAGCTGAAATTAGTCAGTTTGCCAACGAGAGTGTTACAACAACTGGCGGTATAAGCAATGTACAACTAAGTGTAGTATATCCAACTGCTCCTGGTGTATCCGGTGCTATCAGTCAAACAACTACAACTGGTAATGTTATTACAATTAGCAGTGGAGCAGGTACTAACGGATTAACAGTTGGCCAACAGATTATATTTTCAGGTACAGCTTTTGGAACTATTACCGCAGATGCAACTTATTATATTTTAACAATACCTAGTACTACTACAATTACTGTAGCAAGTAGTTATTACAATTATGTAAGTGGTATAGTTTTTGTTCCATCATTAACTGTAACCAGTGCTGGTTCAATGTCATTCTATTGTCCAAACTTTGTTAGTCAGTATGCCGGCACTACTATTGGTAATGCATCTACCGGTGCAACTGGATATTTTACTAAGACTGTTTCCAACGGAGTATACAGTGTTACACTGGATCTAACTGGTAACATCAATATTACCAGCGGTGCTTACTATAGCGTAGCAAATAACAGTAACGGATTATACAACGGTATATGGAAAACTGCCAGTGCTACAAGTGCTAGTGCATCACGTATTATATTGCAATATCCTTCTGATCCAGGTATTTGGGATTCAAATGCATTAACAATTACCGCAGGTAGTGTTACAGCTAACGTGGCAACACTGACATTTGCTAATCAAACAAGTGCTCCGTATAGTGTTGGACAGAAAATTACTGTTACTGGAACAGGAGCCGGTACTACTGCTTATCACGGAATTGTAACTGTAACAGCATGTACCACAAGTACAGTATCATATGCGCTAGTTGGAACTCCACCAGTCATATCGACTTCAACCGGTACCATTACATCAACAACTGATATTAGACAACTAACTACCAGCGGTGTTGGTACTGCTATTGGTATTAGTAAGCCATTCAGTTCAAGCAATACTGCAAACTTGTATGCTGGTTATACAGCAAATACAAACGGACAGATTACACAGCGTATCTCCTTAACTCGTGCAACAAGTCACGATTTTACCAATATTGGAACTGGTGGTTATAACACCAGTAACTATCCAACTCAAATTTATGGTAACCCGTCGATACCTGCAAACGGATTAAAACAGGTTCTTGAAGAAGGTGTTGGTCGTGTTTTCTATGTAAGCACCGACGAAAATGGTATTTTCCGTGTAGGTTCATTCTTTACAGTTGACCAAGGAACTGGTACTGTTAGTATCAGTCAAAACATTGCATTGAACAACGTGAGTGGTTTGCAGTTCCAACGAGGTGTATTGGTAACTAACTTCTCTAGCGATAGTAAGATGACTGAAAATGCTAGCGATATTGTTCCAGTACAAAGTGCTATTCGTAACTTTATTGATTACAGATTAGGTTTAGACTACGGTGGCAGTCCAGTTCCTAACTATCAATTGTTAGGTCCAGGATATATGGCTCTAAGTGGACAGTTGGCCATGAGTGGACAAATGAACATGGGCGGCAATGGTATCATTAACATGAACATGCCAATCCAGGCGGCCAGCACCAATGCTACAAACAAAGGTTATGTAGATACTGCAATATTCAACATTAATAGTTTGTTTAAACTACAAGACGGTGAGTACTTGCCATATGCAACAGCATCTAATGTAAGCTGGAGTGGTAGCGGATATGTCATAACTGCAACTATAACTGCAACAAACTTATCTAACATTGGCGGTGGAATCACAGCAGGTATGTCAGTATACGGTGGTGGTGCTAGTACATCAGGTGGAGTTACAACTTATGCATTCGATGGATCACAAATTATTCAGTTCGTAAGTACATCAACTACTGTAACAAGTTCTGGTTCAACTACTGTTGCTACAATGACCTTGAATAAAGTTCCAAACTTCATTCCAGCTGGTATCATTTATATTACAAGTATAACAAACGGAGCACAATTAGTATTTGATGCAGCTACGCAAACATACCAAACTGCCCAATTGGCATTGCCAAACAATTCCAGTCCACTTGCTACAACTGGTGTTAGCACAAGTAGCGGAGTAGTAACATTAACATTTGCCACACAAAGTAGTGTGCCGTTTAATGCAGGACAAACTATTGTTGTTAGTGGAGTTACTCCTGTTGGATATAATGGTATCTATACAGTATTAGCAAGCCCAACACCAAAAACTACAAGTGTAAGCTATACCAATGCCACAACTGGAGCAATTACTATCCAAGGTACTGTTATTGGTAATGCAGTTGGCAATACTTACACAAGTCCAGTCACAGCTACATTTACTGGATATATAAGTTCTAATAGCTTGTACATTACTTCAGGAAGTTTAGTTGGTACAATTAGCCAAGGCATGACCTTAACCGGATCTAGCAGTGCAACTGCTAGTGTTATGGCTGGTACTATAATTGGTGATGGTAGTGGATTAATATGGCCAGTGTCTGCTCAAAACAACATAGCTAATAACTTGAATCCAATTTCAATGTTTGCAAGTACTGGTAGTTATAGTCTAGCAACTAGTATTAACAGTGGTAGCGTTGTTGCAACTATGGTTGGAGCAACAGCTGATATTGAACAAAGCAAGTTGTTACTAAATGTTCCTGGTGCTACATACACTACAACCATAAGAGGAGCTTCTGGTACTGTATTATCTACAATCAGTAATGGTACAACACTTGCGGCTGCTCCAACTGGCACACGTCAACAGATACAGGCTGCTAATGGTTTAGCCAGTTTCAATAGTGCTGTATTTGACCAAACTAATGGTTGGGTTAATTTGCAAACTGCAACATCTAATGCAACTGGTATCCAGTTGAATAAGATTACCTACTTGGCAGCTGGAACTATTCCTTACAATAGAACCAGTGGACTTGCTAGCCCAACAGCGCAAACTGCTGCACAACTAATTGCAGACGGTAATGCTATTAGTAATAGTTCGTTTATTAGTGCAACAACTGATAACACATCTCTTACCAACATTGGTATAATGGCTCTTAAGACATCTGCCAGTGGAACTAACGGGGCAGGTGGAACAACTACGGGTGGTGGTAACGTTTATTCAGTATTGAAGATTAGTAATCCAACAACTAATGCTCACGGTAATAACAGTATTATACAATCAGATAGTACAGGAACTGTTGACGTTGGATTATTACAAGTACAAGGTTATCCAATTATTACTACAAATAGTGGTAATAGTAATTACCAAATTACTTTTGGATTCCCAGGGGCTACCACTGCATCTAACACAGCAATATTTACAGGTACTATTACTGGCAATGCTTTAGCTATTACTAGTGTAATTACTGGTGGCAGTATTATGGCTGGCATGTTACTGACCGGTACTGGAGTCGCTGCCAGCACTGTTATTACAGGAGGTAGTGGAACTTCTTGGAATGTGTTCCCAAGTCAAACATTATCTAGTACATCATTCACAGCCACAGTAAGTCCGAGCGGCACTCCTGGATTTATGACAGTTGGATTGAATTCAGCAAATGCCATTAGCACACAGTTCTTTGGGCAGACTTATGCACCAACTGTTGCGGCACAAACGTTCTCAGGATCATATGCTGGACCAGCCAGCGCAAATACCCCAACACTTAGCGCAAGTCTTAACACCTGGTCAGTTACTGCTATCAACGGGTTCAACCTACTGCCTGGCACTCCGTTAAACGTTGGAACTAGCGGAGGAGCCAATACTGCAACTGCATTATACGGTTCGTTAACTGTTAGAAGTGACAGCACATTCAACAGTAATATAACAATGAATGGTTCAACTAGTGCGTCAACTGAATCGTTTATTATTACTAATGGTGCTGGAACTCCAGTAACTACATTCAGTGTTGACAGTGCTAACGGAAATACTTACCTAGCAGGAACATTACAAGTTGGAACACAGGCCGGTGGGACACCATTTAACATTGATGCAAATGGTAACGTTGTTATACGTGGTAACTTGACTGTTACTGGTGTAACAACCAGTGTATCAAATGAAACTGTTAATAACAACGAAACCATTACTGGTACAATGAGTGTTAATAGCACAGCCGATATAGATGCAGCTGCAACATTTACTGGTTCCATAGCAACAACTACTCTAACTGTTAGCAGTGCTGTTGTTGGTACGATAGCTATTGGATCATACTTATACGGTAGTGGTGTAACTGCTGGCACTGTTATTACAGCAGGTAGTGGAACTTCATGGACTGTTGCACCAAGTCAAACAGTAAGCAGTACAGCAATGACAGCTGGTGGCCCAGCCGCAACTATTGCAGGTGGACTTACTGTAGCTAAACAAATAAGAGTTAGTGGTGCTACAACACTCAATGGCAACACTACTGTTACCGGTGCATACACATTCACAGTTGGCACTGGTGCAACTTCACTAGGCGGCACACTAGGTGTTGCAGGTGTTACATCGATTACTAATAGTTCTTCAGGAACCAATACAGGTACTGGCGCATTTAATGTAACTGGTTCAACTGTGTTAAATCACAACCTTACTGTGATTGGTGGCAGTGGTAAGAACTTTAAGATTACCAACGGCGGCGGAAGTCCTACAACAACTTTCAACGTTGATACCAATACAGGTGATACAGTATTAGTTAACTCTGGTACATTGACATTAGGTAAAATTGCAGCTAATGCAGGGGGCGGAAGTCCTTACACAGGAACTATTGCTGGTTACTGGAGTTTGACTGGGGCAACCAGTGCTGTGGATACAACAGCTGGTACATTGTACAGCACAACACTGAATTCAGGTTCGGGCGGAACTGGTACTGTAACAGGTGCATGGACATTTAATGGCGCTACTACCGTTGACAATGCGTTCACTGTTAAAGGTTCTACTACCCCAGGTGCTCAACCATTCATAGTTAACGATGGTGCAAATCCTGCTATAACCAAATTCCAAGTCGACAGTGCCAATGGTAACACAACTATACAAGGTTCGTTGAGTGTGGGCACAACATCCACATTCACTGGCCGTGTGACAGCAACCGTGCAAGGTAGCATTTATGCAACTGATGGCACCACATTGTTAGTTGATGCAGCAAGCAAAATTATCACTGCCAACTTGAACATGGCCACTGCGTCAACTGGACAGTTGCCAGTGACATTTGGTGGTACTGGTGCTGGTAGTGCCAGTGGCGGATTGAACAACTTGTTGAACAGTATCAGTGGATCTGCCAGCTCAGGCATGGTGTTGACTTATAATGGTGCCAGTAACTACACATGGGCTTATCCACTAAACATTACAGCTCCAAATCTTGGTACCAAGATTAATACATCCAGCTTCTCATACACTGTTGGCAGCTCAGTTGGCGCAGACGGTGTTGCCATTGTTGCTGGTGCTACTGTGATAACAACTCCACCTTATGGTGTAGGATCAGGACAGTTAAAAGTATACATTGACGGTGTTCGTCAAGATGGTGCTTTTGACTATGCGGAAACCAGTGGTAAAGTTGGTGCAAACAACTATGGCAGGATTACATTCTCGGGTGGTGGCGTAGCAACAGGTGAGCAATTGTTGCTTGAAGTTGATGGTTATGTTGCATACGATGTAAATGCGGTTAGTGTGATATTCACTCCTAATGGCACTGTTACAGCAACCAACGTGCAAACTGCTATTCAACAAATTGACACTGCTAAAATGCCACTGGCTGGAGGCAACTTTACTGGCAATGTCACAATGGCCGGCGCAACATCCGTCAATCTTGGAGCTGGCACTGCCTCGGTTGCACCGTTGAAGTTCAGTGCAGGTACAAACTTAACTACTCCTTCAGCCGGTGCTATTGAATTCAACGGCACCAACGTGTTCTACACTGACAGCGGTAACACAAGAAGAACTTTTGCCAGTACCACGTATGTGGACAGTGCAGTTAGCAGCGGTACTGCAAGTGCTGTGCCGTGGACTGGTATCACTGGCAAGCCAACTACTATTAGTGGTTTTGGTATTACTGACGCCATTACTACTGGAAACATTGGCTCTCAAAGTGTGAGCTACGCAACCACTGCAGGTTCAGCTACCAGTGCTACCACAGCAACCTCCGCAGGTTCAGCTACTAGTGCTACCACAGCCACAACAGCAAGTACAGCCAATGCATTAAATACAGCCAACTCTTATACTGTAGCAAGTTTAACTTGTAACGGCAACTTGGGCATGGGTGGCGATGTTAATGCGCTATTCTTCAAAGGTAAGTTCTACGGTGTTGTCGTTGGTGGGCTTGGTATTTCATCTGTTGGCGCAATCACTTGCGACGGTGATATTACGGCTTTCAGTTCAGATAGACGACTAAAAGAAAACTTCCGTCCAATTACTGATGCAGTTAGTAAAGTTGTTTCATTAAACGGTGTAATCTATAATTGGAATGCGTTGGCTAATGAACTAGCAGGCTACAATAGAAATGTTGAAATAGTTGGTTTGATTGCACAAGAACTTGAAGCAGTATTACCACAAGCAGTTAAACCTGCTCCGTTTGACACTGATGCCGATGGTGCCAGCAAGAGTGGTGAACACTACAAAACAATTCAATACGAAAAAGTTGTTCCGTTGCTGGTAGAAGCTATCAAAGAACAACAAGCAACTATTGAACGCCAACAGGCACAAATTGACATGCTGATAAGCAAACTAGGAGTATAATATGCCAAGACGTTTACCCAGTTCAGCACTGGACTCCCAAACACAACTTACAGCTTCAGGCACTGGTGCAGTGTTGGCCGGTACCTGGTACATAGGCACAGGTGGTGCTGGCAGCGGCGGTGCTGTTGCTGGAACATTAAATGGACCACTCACTGGTACAGCTGATTCTGCCAAAGTGCTAACTCCAGGCAAGGCACTTAATGGCACAACATTCACTGGTGCAGATGCCATCACTGTGCCACTCAACACCACATCCATTGCAACCAGTGGAACGTATTATCCTGCATTTGTTCCCAGCAACACTGCTGGTAATCAACAGGCCAGTACACATGCCAGTTTGAGTTATGATCCCAATACTGGATTCCTTAGTGCTACTCGATTTGTTGGCAGTGGTGCTGGCCTGACTGGAGTTGTGACCAGTGTATCCTTTAATGGTGCGGCAGCAGTGAACGGAGCTGTCAGTATCACTTCACCTGCACAGGTACAACCTGACTGGAATGCCACTACTGGGTTAGGTTCAATTTTGAACAAGCCCGCACTGTTCTCAGGTAGTTACACTGACTTGAGCAGCAAGCCCACATTGTTTGACGGTGCTTACAGCAGCTTGACAGGTAAGCCCACATTGTTTGACGGTGCATATAGCAGTTTATCAGGTATACCAGCAGCTCCAGTTACCAGTGTGAATGGCTCAACTGGTGCTGTCACTGTTTCCACTCTACTTGATTCATTTAATGCATCAAGTTATTTTAACGTTCAACAGATGTACAAAAGCATTACAATTGAACCCGGCGGCTATTTAGGTGATAAGTTTGCCAGTACTGGTCTACAAACCATCCCAGGCATAACTATAACCAATTTTTTCAGTACGGGCAATGTTGACGCTGAAAGCGGTGCGTTTTCCTATACCGTCTCATTTAGTATAACTTATTCACAGGCTTGGTTTGATACGTATGCACCCGGCTATAATGCATCACATTTGAGAATGGCCGTTGTAAGACCCGGTGATCTGGCCTATGGAACATATTGGGTGGGTTATCCAACTACCACCAATTGGACCATTGGTTGCAGCCAGCCCAATCATGTTGTTACTGAAAGTCTAACCGGATTCTCAAACCCTACCAGTACTACATCCGTTACATGGACAACCATCGACGGCGGGTATGTGTCTGGTCAGGGACTCAGTCCATGGATTTGGCCATCGAGATTAAAGTTAACCACTTACTTTGCGAGATAATTATGACAACAACTTATTACATTGAACACAACGGCGATTTCATTGATCAAGCTACCAGCATGGATGAATTGCACCCAAGAATGGAAGCATTGATAAAAGCCAACCCCGACAACACATATCGCATAGCCATAGCTGTTACTGATAATCCATTGCCGCAGCCTACCGATACAACTCCCACATAAAGAGAACACTTATGCCAAGACGCTTACCCAGTTCAGCACTAGACACGCAATCACAAATTACCGCAGTTAGCGGCAGTCTAGCTTCACCACAAGGCACCTTATCTGGTTATTGGAAGTTGGATCAAACATTAACAGGGGATATAACTGGTAACGCAGGTACTGCAACACGATTTAAAGATGCCGTGGTTGTTAACGGAACTACCCTTGCTGGTAATAGTACTCCCGTGACCATTGGTGTTAACACCACCTCCATTGCAACCAGTGGCACTTACTATCCCACATTTGTGCCAACCAACACTGCTGGTAATCAACAGGCCAGCACACATGCCAGTTTGAGTTATGATCCCAATACCGGATTCCTAAGTGCTACTCGATTTGTTGGCAGTGGTGCTGGCCTGACTGGTGTTGTTAAAAGCATATCATTTAACGGTGCGACTGCGGTTAGTGGCGATTTGTCAATTAATCAATCTACATACGGACTTGGTGCTATTTCTGGCTTGGCGGCGATTCCCACTATTAGGCTTTACAGTTCAAGTACAGCAGGTGCTACATATACATTCAGCACAAGCACTTTAACTTCAATCTTGAGAATTGTAGTAGGGCTCGGTGCATTAGATGCAGGTGAAACTGCCCTACGTGTAGTATTCTATACAACAAATCCTGCAACAGGTCAACCTTATGGTGATTTGGATGGAAACGGTTCTGTTGGCAGTGGCGATGACACAGTTATAAATTCCATCGTTGCCGGCGGAGCAGCAACTAGTAGAAGTAATCAATTACTTGCGGCCATTGCGGCCAGTCCAGATATAGGGCTTATAGTTAGATACGGTTGGATTAATAGCAGTCTTGCTAACGATGTTTCGTTTTCAGGCTTTAACGGTACAACTGTTACTCGTAGTGGAAATAGTATTATTATTTCTTCCGCATCGCCAGTTGCACAAGTACAAACTGATTGGAATGCCACAACTGGTTTGGCAACCATTTTAAACAAGCCTGCTTTGTTCGATGGCAACTACAACAGTTTATCAAACAAGCCAACCATACCATCAGTGTCGGGCACTTTGAAAGAAGTTGCCTCATGGACCAGCGGTTACCTTGGAGACGGTTTACAAACCTATACAGCCGGCGGCGGCCCAATAGTAACTGGGTCGGGAGGTGCTGGTGGGCCGCTAGGCGGCTGGTACCAGACGATTTACTACGAGTTTGATCCATCGTACTTCGCCGGATACAATGCCGCGACTATTGCTCATGTACATTTAGACTACGCTTATCCCGTTTACTGGATCGGTTTTGAAGGCGGATCCGTTATGTCAATGTCAAAAACATATAGTATAGTAAGACGCCAATCAGCAACTGGTCCAGTATTGGCAGTAGGTGTGACAATTGCGTGTAATCAATCACGAAATGTTGGTGCCGATATGTGGCCGTACAGTATTACTTTACACTTTTATGCAAACCAATAAGGAGTTACGATGACTACAGAATATAAAATTTATGAAGGGTCAAATGAAGTTAGCGCACACGCTTCCATGGAAGAAGCCCACACTGCGTTGATGGCATTGAAAGAACAGTATCCTGAAAAAGATTATGGTATTGCAATTCCTGTATCATCACCCACATAAAGAGAACAACTATGTCAAAATTAAACATCAACATTGGTAGCAAGGCAAACGACAAAAGTGGCGACACACTGCGCACAGCGTTTGATAAAATTAATCTAAACTTTAGTGAACTGTATACCTTAACCGGTGGTACCAGCACAGCATTGACAGAGCTGGCGCAGGACTATGCGGCACCCTTGTTCAATCATGCCAGTCACGTCAACATCACAGCGACCTATGATGATGCCAATAACAAAATATTGTTAACTGGGGCGGCAGCACAAGTACAAAGCAATTGGACTGCAACTACTGGACTAGGAGTTATATTAAACAAGCCCGCACTGTTCAGCGGATCATATACCGACTTAACAAGTAAGCCAACATTATTCAGTGGTAGCTATACAGATTTGACCAGCAAACCAACTATACCAACCAGCTTTAGTAGTTTAGTCAACAGCACACAAACTGTGAGCCTTAGTTCTAGTGGCGTCTTAACATTGCCGTCAGGACTCACCTTTCGGAAAAATGGCACGCCTTACTCTACTATAACCGCCGATCTTAACAAAGTGTTGCAAATTGAAACACAAACTTCTGGTGGTGTTAAACAGTGGAGTCTTGGCACAGATGGTAGCTTGACATTCCCAGATGGTTATCTTAAAATAGTACCGAATGGTGCGAATCCTTATATCAGCAATAATACTTTCACT
>Ga0209191_1000768_pt1 | contig 23343 bp, 28 predicted proteins | sample S_130626_EF_Meta_FD_187320 | JGI IMG/M metagenome (GOLD analysis project Ga0209191, IMG submission 187320) | Freshwater microbial communities from Lake Simoncouche, Canada to study carbon cycling - S_130626_EF_MetaG (SPAdes) (version 2) | ecosystem: Environmental > Aquatic > Freshwater > Lake ...
TAGTCGTTCTCTCTTTCTCCTGATTCTCTTTTAGGGATTGGCATGTTATATTGTTGGTGCAGGTGGTAACCACTCTGCTGTTTGTAATATTGTTAAAGTTTCTTCGTAAGTTAATGGACCAATATAGCTGGTTAAAGCCTGGATTGTGTCTGGCATGGTTTCTGTTACATAGCTAACAAATGTCTTAGTTTTATCTATAGACTGTCTGACAGTGTCCTGTGATGTTTCTACCAATTGAGAATAATCTAATCTGTCTCTTTCGTCGTAATTAAAAAATATAAATGTTCTCATATTATACTACACCGTATGTGTTTGCGTTTTGTTGTATCTCATCATTTGAAAGAAATCTATTATAATATAAAACTGCAGTTAAATAAAAATTACCAAAAGCTCCACTAGCTCCATTGGCCTCTCTGTTAGCTATTACAGTATATGTTGTTGGACTTGATGTTGGTCTTGTTCCAAGTAAAGTAGTAGTAGTATTTAATGAGTAAGTGCCACATCTAAATGTTGATGTACTATATTTCACTTGTTGAAATCCTGACGTCCATAATGGATATAGGTTAGCTCCACCTGTATCTGTAACAGTGGTTCCTCCATCGGCCCAGTTATGACCTCTAACATTTCCATTGTAAGCCATATATAAGTAAGTTCCAGCTGATCCTATTCCGCCTGTTGCTAAAGTATCTTCTTCACTATTAGTTACCCATGAAATAATATTTTGTATTGTGTATTCTGGAAATGTTATTATTGAAGATAGGTATGAGTTATTAATTTGAGCGTAGTCATTTGTACCATCAAAGTATACATATTTTGCGCCGTATCCACCATAATAGGCGCCGGATCCACCAAAAGCAGCACCATTATACAATGTAAAATTGTATCCGTTTGGAGTTAAATCGTACCATGTGCTACCTCCACTATTTGATGCAGGATTTGTTGCATCTAAATAACATATTAAACCATCAGTAACAATATTATAGTAGTAATTGTTACCAGTTACTCTTGGTTGTGCAAAGTTTGCTATAGGGTTATTAAAAAACATATTATAAAGATCCTGTTGTTGGAGGCGTTGGCACTGGAGGTATCCACTCTACTAATGGCAGAGTTTTTACCCATTGATACTCTTCTACTGTACATGCATCAATTTGTGGTTGACCCAATGTCCAATTGTTATCGTTGTCTAAACTACAATTAAAGATCCAATTATCTGTTAAATACTGACCTTCAATTGAATCCTTTTGTTCTTGTGTTAAAATTGCTACTAGTGCCATTATCTTCCTGCTGTTGTGTTAAATGAGTTAACCATATTATATAAATTAGTTGCGTCAGTACTAGTTAAACCAGTTCCTGTTCCAGCTCCAACTGTACAAAATCCTATTCTTCTTGGACTATAAGCTCCTCCGCCGTTTAATATTGTAAACGGACCAAATCCACTAGAGTAACTTCTTCCAGTTAAAGTAACAGTATTAGTTCCGTAACTGCTTCCATTTCTGTATGTTGCTAAATCGCCTGCGCTAATTCTACTAGTTATCCATTTACCTCTGGCGTCTGTATTACTACCATTAATAATTGATCCATCTCCAGCGCTTGTAGCTGCATTACAAGGATACGCTATTGTAAGACCGTTAGCTCCGTACATTTGTCCATAATATTGAGTAAGATTTGGATTACTTACATCTCCTGCTAAACCGTATTCTCTTGGATAGTTAATTCCGTTCCAAGTACCAGGACTTTCGTTTGTATTTACCCAAACCATAGTGTGGCCTTCTGATACTGAAAATTGATTTCCTGCTATTCCACTATCGCCTTGTCCATTACCGTATCCTGTAGATTGTACTCCGTCTATGTAATAAGTTAAATTTCCTGACCAAGTAATTGTGTATAAACTTGTATTCATAAAGTTATACGCAGTCGTTGTTGAGTTACCTCCCATTAAAGGATATACTGCGGTCATCTTACTATTTAAACCATACGTAGTTAACCCAGTTTCAAAATCTTGTAATGCAGTAATATTAGCAGAACCAGTAATTCCAGTTGCTGCTAAGAATGCAGTAGTCAATGGGTAAGATGGAGCAGGCGCTGCTGCTGCTACTGCCTGTTTAACGAATGCGAATGGTGTAAACATCTATTATATTAAGTTATTAACGTTTGATACGTATAATCCTGTACTATCGAATGAAATCAATGTAACAATATCTACTGCGTTTGCTGTAGAAGATCCTGTATAATAAGATCCTGATACTTGTTTAAATCCTGCACCAAAACTTAAAGATCCAGTTGTTGCGCCTTGAGTTACTTTTATATTTACTGTTTGACCAGGTAATTGACCACTTGCTGTGATGTAAGTGTTTGCGGATGCTGGTAAAGTTAAGTTAAAGAAGTTACCTGTTGCTAAGTTTAAACTTGCTGTGTTCGAACTTACTGATTGAGATACGGGTTGACCTACTAAAGAACCAGTAATTGTTTGAGACCCTGTTATTGAGAAAGATCCAGTTAAATTATGTGCATCTGCAAGTAAATTACCAATCTTAACTCCTGTTGCTCTTACTTCTAATTCTGTTTCTCCAGTTTCTGTGCCTCTTACATTTAATCCTATGTTTGCAGTGGTCATACCTGATGCAGATACGTGGAATGCTGTAGATCTTGATGCATCTGAAGCTCCTGTACCAATTGCAAATTTAGTAAATCTACCATCGTTTAGTAATCCATCAGCTGTATTGTTTTGACCAAATACTGCGATGTTAGCTGTTGTACTGTTTGAGTTACTACTACCAGTTACAACTAAGTGTCTACCTATAATAGCAGAATCTAAAAGAGAAGGAGTGGAAGAAACAGTACTATTAAGTGGTGTAGAACCAGTTAATGACAATTTGATGTTACTACCAACTATTATGTTACTACTTAATGTAGCAGTTCCAGAACTTGTAGCATTAAAAGTAATAGTCGTTGTAGCAGCAGTGGCTATTATGTTAGCAGCTAATGTAGCATTTCCTGCTTGAGTACCTGATCCACTTAATACAAAAGTAGTACCGCTTCCAAGTAATTGAGAGTTATTAATGGTTAAACTTCCAGACTGAATATTTGCTGTTGCGGTCATAAGCAAATTACTACTATTGAAAACAACTGGAGTACTTGTTTCTGTTAATCTATTATCATTTACGGTTATCGTTGAGTTAACGTTACTATTAGCAAAATTTGGTCCTCTTCTTCCTATTGCTGAACTAAAATTAGGATTAGAACCACTAACTAAAGGCAATACTGTTATGTAAGAATTTGTACCACCAAATGCTGATGTTGCGCCTTGATTAGCGAAAACGTTGGCTAAAAATGAAGTAGTTGATATGATATTTCCAGATCCTGATACTATGAAAGATCCAGTACTTGTAGCTGATGTATGATTAACACTAATGATATTATTTAGAGCATTTTCTGATTGAGTAACGCAAGCTTCGAAAGATTTATTATTTGCTACTTTCTGACTATATAATATTATAGAACCTGAAGATATATTAGTTGATCCGCTTATTGTTAAGCTACCTGTAATTACTGCTGAACCACTAAAAGGGAAATCTGATCCTGCATTTAAAGCGTAGGATGCAGTTGTTGCTATACTTGCAGATAAAGCAAAAGAAGAACTTATTGCAACACTAGCTGATATAGCAAAAGAAGCACTTGTTGAAAAGCTAGCAGATAAAGAAGATCCAGCAAGAGATGATGTAGCAGCGTTATTTGCAAACGATGCAGTTACATTCATTACACTAATAAAAGGCGCTACTGGCGAATCAAAGTATACATCTGTTTCTATTGATGCTGATTTGTATCCACTTGCATTATTTACAATTAATGGATATTGTCTTTGACCAAATCCTGTTGGTGAGTGTATATTATTTACTGCAATCTTATCAGCATTGTTTGCTGTTCCTGCTGTTGAAGCAAATGAAGCTGAAGTAGCATTAATAGCTGTAGAAGCTAATGTAGCGAAAGAAGCGCTTAAAGAATTAACAGCTGATGATGCAGTGTATGCATAAGAAGAACTTACTACACCGTATACACTTGCACCAGATCCAGAGAATGCTGTTGCGTTAACTTGGCCATTAAATGTAGTGCCTTGTGAACCGCCTGCTCCAAATAAAGCTACTACATTGCCACCATTATTTAGTATTTCTACTCCATTAACCGCTGGTGCTTTTAAGTGATGAGTAATTACTGAGTTGTTAGCATCGTATACTGTGATAGATCCGCTTACGTTAACTGAACCTGTTGCCACTAAAGGACCTGATACTACATTAACTGTACCCCATAATGTTTGAGTATCGTTAGCAGCATCTCCTAATTGGTTAGATCCACTTGAGTAGATAACAGAACTTGATTGGAACGTTACGTCTAAGAATGCTATAGATGCTGTACCCGTAATTTTTATATTAGATGCAGTAATATTGCTACTAAAAGTATTTACTCCACTAAATGTTTGGTTTGCCGATAGTACTGCATAAGAAGCCGTAGCAGTATTAAGAGCAGATATAGACGCAGAGTTACTAGTTAATCTAGTAGATGCACTTCCAGAAAATGTGTTATAACTTGCACTTAATGCAATATAACTAGCACTTACTTGTTGAGTAGAAGAACTTACTTGTAATAAAGAAGAACTAATAGCAGATATAGATGCACTATTTGCGGTAATTCTTGTAGAAGCACTACCTGAAAAAGTATTATATGATGAACTTAAAGCTGTATAACTAGAAGATAAGGCATTAAAAGAACCAGTACTTGCAAATGCAGTATAATCTAATCCATCCAATAATTCTGCATTACTAGCGTAACTAGAACTAATTGCAGTATTTGCAGTTCCAGCTGTATTAGCATAACTTGCGCTTGCTACAGATCCTGATACTGCTATACTTAAACTAAATTGACTACCATCTCCTTTTGTAAATGTAATAGTGTTTAAGTTTATCGAAGCTGTTTGTATGTTTGTGGTAGCTAAACTACTTGTTGTAGATTTAAAAGCACTAGAAGCTGTATAAGCATAAGATGCACTAGTAGCGTTACTTGCACTAAAAGCGTAAGATGCTGTTACTGCAAATGATGCAGATGATACTGTTCCTAGAAGTAGGGATGCTGTTTCTGCGTATCTTACTGATGCATTAGGTAGATCTTCTGGAAATGTAGAAGAGCTAATCCATGCTGTATTAAGTTGTTGTACTTGTTGTGGAGTAATTAATCCTGACGTATTGGGTACGTAGGTATTATTTGAGTCTACAATTATCTGACTTTTAGTTGCCATTTGCTTTTGTTTCTGTTATTTTTATTTTGCTGTGCCTTTACCGCCTTGGAATCCTATATTGAATCCTTGTGAGAATGATCCTGCATATACAGATTGTACACCGTATATATTGCCAATTCCTTGATTAATAAGATAGCCCTTGCAGCATTTTCTACTGTAGGTGTTCTTATCTGCACAAAGACATGCATATAATCCATTTCTAGGTACAGATCTACCGTATGAGTAAGGCATTGCTATAGTGCCTTCTGCCACTGTATCTCGTCCTCTTTCTGTAGATTTGGTAATGTAGGTCTTTCTGTTTGAAGCCATAGTAAGGTTATCTACAGATTATAACTACAAAAGACATTTTTATTTTTACGATGGGTTCCTAGGCAGCTTCATCCTATTGGATTCAAATACTGCAAAGTCTCTTTTATAGGCTAAATTAGTTAAGCATGCGTGGATGTTGAGTCTTGTAACGTCGTCAAACTTTGTGAGATCGTTTCCTGCAATGACTGCAATTGTGGCGTAAAAACCCCATTTTCTGCCAAAATTTGAGCTTCCGTTGAGGTCGGTTGATCTATTATCCTCTTCGTCTGATTCTTCGAAAAGGTCAGGATACCTATCATTAAGTCCATCTGTAAACGCAAAAAAAAACTAAGAGCACCGAATACAATGTCCATGGTAAGTTTCTGTTTAAACATTTCTATGACATCTTGATCTATAGAATTATAGGATTGTATTGAGTACTTACCCTTTTTATCTTCTACTATTGGTCTGTATAGTATTGTCATTATCTCGGCTATGTTTTGCCACATGTCTTTAGAATATTCAGATAAATCTACATATTCGCCATAACTCATATCGTCAAGATTAGGAATAAAACCATATTTTGTATTACCAAGTTCGAAGTGCTTTACTAACTCATGCTTTTTACTGGACTCTATTAGTTTTAAAACATCTATAGAAATTTCATTGAATATGTTTACTGGCAATTGCCTTATTACGTCAGCGTCTATTCCACAGAAATAGTATGCAAACCTTTCTATTACTATTGTTTCGTATTCTTCTGTGCCAATATATGGTTTAATTGTGCTAAAGAATTTAAGGTACTGTTGTAAGGTAACCTCATTCCAGTTTTCTGGTATTCTAATTTCTAATTCCATGTCGTTATGTGTTTATTGTTTGAAATATTCTACCAGCACCTCCAATTGAGATGTTGTATTTTCCTGTGTTTGATTTTTTAAGAATGTTTAGAGCTACGTACCTAATTGCATCCAATCCATGATTGAATATGTCTACTGGTTTGTTTAACAGATTCCCACTAGAATCTTTAGACCATTTGTATCTATTGAATTCTGTTATTAGGTTAGTTGATTGTTTTGTAACATGTAGCTTGTGTCTCTTTAGAATGTCTATTCCGTTTACAATTGAATCTGGTCCTTTGATTGCAGGTTTAATTGCAAATCCGTATCTTCTTATTTCCTCGACAGATTTAGGTTCTGCTGAGTCTGCTACTATATCGTGGAATCTTAGTACTCCTAATTCACCCATTAGTTTTGCTATATCGTCATTAGTTAAATTACGTTGATATATCATTTCGTTAAAGTACAGATTGTTTTCAAACTTGTACACTTCTACTAATGCAGTAGGATCGTTAGTAAATCCAAAGTCTAATCCTAGCGCTACCAACGAGGCTTTATCTGTAGGTATATCATCTATCTCATGGAAAGTATAAACCAAATCCTTGAGACCACCACGTTCGCCTAATGCGTATATCTTGTAGTACTCTGTATCTGTAAATTCTAGTTTCTGTATTTCGTCTATAATTGACTGTTCAAGGAAATCGTTGTCCTTGTAGGTGGACTTAATAAAATCAACCTCTTCTTTTCTGTTATCTTGTAAGTCGTATAACCAAGATTGTGCATCTGATGGGTTAAAATCTACGAATATCTGTTGGGTAGTTCTGATCTGTAGCTGGAATATATCTTCGTAAGTTAATTCATTGGCTTCATTGCAATAGAGGTAATCTCTTTTGGATCCTCTGTATTTTATGGCTACATCAATGGAAAAGAACTCAAACGTAGAACCATTAAGCATGTACACATTGTCTGTCTTATTGTGATTCTCTTCGTCGTACAGATCTAAAGATTCCAGTATAGAAATAAAATCTCTTAGTATGCTTTTCTTCAAAGCAGGTAGAGACTTTCTAACTATGCTGACTGTAATTGGATATTCTGAGGATAGGGCTTTGCAAATTAATACTTGCAATATAGAATAGGTTTTAGAGCTTCTTGCTCCACCTTGATTTATAACCCATCTTTTAGTAGCTTCCCAATTTCTTTCGAATATATTGGTGGCTTGTATATTAAGTTGGCGAGACATCTTGTTTTTTCTTTAATTCTACAACTATCTTCTCTATTGTATTGTCTGCTACATCAATTTTATTATCTATAGCTCTAAGCTTTGGCATTGTATACTCTAACATCTTAAGGTACAACTCTACGTATTTTGCCGGGCTTTCCTCTCTAACCTCTTCTAAAGCATCTTGTAAATCGGATAACTTCTGATCGGTTAGCTTAGACAGATTTGCTCTTACCTTATCTGTAAATTTATTGGGACTGCCTTTAGGACGTCCATTACTTAGTTTATTTCCTGATTCGAAGCCCATGGTATTTGGTGTTAGTTTAACATGTATATAGATTTATAACACTTTATTAGGGTTTTGCTTTACACTTATCTCCATGCCATCTATTATAATTTGGGCCTTTAATAATTCTGTTACAATAAGGACATAGTTTTTCTATAGATCTTATTCTTTCTAATAATCCAGATTCTACATGCAATTTTCCAGTAACCATACCGCCTTTTTTAGATCCTAATTTTAAACCGTGTTTTGATTCTTGTGTAATATTAGATCTCATTTTATTACATTGTATATAGTCTTTCTTATCTATATTATATCCATATTGAATTTGTAATTCTTTTTCTCTAGTATTAGCAATATAAACATCTTCATGCTGTTCTAATATTTCATAGCTCTTATATCCCTGTTGATTAATAATCCTACGTTTAGGATTAATTGTGCATCCAATCTTTATTCCTGGAACGTGGTATATATAGTACATAACTTATTTTTTAAGTTTCTTTGCCTCCCTTATATGGCAGATTAACATACCAGAAAATAAGGGCGCAAAGAATAAGGTTAATATCATGTTAGGCGGTATATTCTGTGAAGTCTGATTTCTTGAGGTAGTTATTACCGAATGTGGCCTTAAACGTTTCTCCAGGTTTTGCGTATGGATTTTCTCTAGGGTCATTTAACCATGCTGAAATACAATCTGCGTATACTTGAGATATAGAACATTTAAAGTTTGTCCATTCGTATATTGAGTCTACTGCTTTCTTATCTACATAAAATATATCTACCATTCTTGTGCCATCGTATTCCAATCCAGCTTTTTCTAAACAATCCAAGTATATTGCTTTTAACTCTAGCTTTGACTTTGGTAATTGATTTAAGATTTCTGCTGCTCTTCTTTCGTTTTTGTGCTGCATTAAGAGTACATATCTCTTTACACTAGGTTTCTTTTCTTCTACTGTGGTTGCTTCTATTATCTCAGTATTATCCATTGTTCTTAAGTTTAAAGTACATTAAATCTGTACTTAGTTGATTAATAATTTTATCTATGTTATCTTTGTCTGAGATCATGCTGGTTCCTAATCTTAGTCTTCTTAATGTTTCTATCGTTGTTTGAATCTTATTGCCGTCTTCAGCGCTAGGTTTATACGGGTTAACATCAGGAGTTAATGCTGGTGTTGGAGTTGGAAATATTGGCGTATCTAGTACACTATTTATATTTTTGTACTGCTCTACGCAACTTTTTACTGGTGGTGTGTTCTCTATCATGCTATTTGTTTTTTTCTTGTTTGTACTGCTGTTTGCATTGGTCTGTATATCATCTCTGATTCTAGTGGTAAATCTCTCTCTTCTACTAATTCGAATCTCCATCCTTTATATTGATGTGATCTGAATCCTGTTGATATAGAATAGCCTCTTAATAATTGATTTATTCCTTGGTGAAATAAAGCGTAAGGCTGTCTGAACTTATAAAACATTTGTCTTGATGTACCTATATACTCTGTACCATCTTCGTGTGTCCATTTGTATATATTATGATTAATCTTGCCTCTTGTTTTTGTCATTAATCCAATATCTATCTTGTGTTGATTGTTTCCAGATCTACTACAGAATTCTAAGTTCTCTACTCGATTGTCTTGCTTATCACCATTTTTATGGTTGATCTCTAAACCTTTCCATTCGTGGTTTCTAGGTTTGTCTAAAAAAGTATGAGCTACTAGAGTGTGTACGAACACTTGCCTTCTTGATACGACTTTCTTTTTATGATGAGTAAAAGTAACTCTTACATAACCAAATCTATTTAGAGAACATTTCAATAATCTTTTTCTATACAAACTGTATATCAATCCAGTATCGCTAATTAGATAGTTTAATTTAGTGCCTCTCCAATAGCAGGGTTTAAAAGCTTGCATATTAATTATTTTGAGGTCCTTCTTGAGTAGCGTCTTCTGCAGGAGTTAACTCAGCGTATATTGCTGCTAACTGATGTGTTAATGGTTCGATATCTGCTACTGGTAATTCAATATAGATGGGACGAAACTCTTGGGTAGGACTACTGATTGTAAAAATTACTGACTCTTCTAAGAAATTAGAACTAATTGTTAATTGTGCATCTTCGTCTTTAGATACGAAACTTGTTGTTTGCTTTACTGGCATTTTTATAGGATTTTATATTGTGATTGTTGATTTCTTTGTGCGAATGCATTTAAAGCTTTCCATTGTTTAAAAGAGATTCTGTACTGTTCTGTTTCTAAGTAGTATTCTCTTATTGTTTGTACAATAGAATAGATTAATTCATTTTTTGCATCCTTGTAATCTTGGTTGGTTACAACTGCGTTTAATAGGTTAACTAATTTCTCTCTTGTTAAAGCATCGTAGTGTGCTTTTAGTACTACATCGTACTCTTCAAATGGTAACATAGACTTTATTTTTATTGTTTGTAGTTATAAATATATACTTTATTTCGATAACGATAAAGTTATTGTTTTAAGTGGATATAGTTATTTTTTGTTGAGTAGATCTAAACCGGGTATTATCGAACGGTCTGTAAGCAGATAGTGTTTGATTTAAACCAAAAGAGGTCAAAAATAGATAATTTAGAAGATGTTCGAACGGCTGTTTAAGCTTCATCTTAGTTAGTAGACCCGGTTTAAGTGACAACTACTAACCAACTATTAATCCAGAATCATTTTAAGTTCGCACTTACATTGTTCGCTAGGTTATCTTTTGTCCGATATTGCCTAGATATTCTGGTAGTATATGTTAAATGAGATAATATGCTTCATCTAACACTCTAAAGATCTATACTGAATTTATCAACTATGGCTTACTCTGTCTTCTACTAGTCTTATTGTCATTGCTAGGATCAGTTACAACCGTATAATCGAATCTATCAGTGCTAATTTGCATTAGCTGTATTTCAATAAATATAACCAATATAAATTTATAAAAAAAATAAATCGTATGCCAATGTGGCAACAGTATATGACAATATGGCAATAATATATGACATAATGGCAATACTACATAAAAAAGCCCCTAGTAGAAACTAAGGGCGTAAATGGCAAAAATCCTATCGAAATAATATAGATCTAATATACTAATTAAAATCTACATCTTCAAATTCTTCTTCTAAGTGTTCCGCTTTCTTTTTACCTGTATACATTTGAGTATGTACTCCTTGTTCAACTAGCTCTTCCCAACTCAAGTGAGCCTTATGAGGATGGTTTCTTTTAACCCAAGTAAACACTTTTAATCTATAAGTCGCTTTATTCTTTTGTTGCAGCTCGTTGACTATTTCTGTGTAGCGGTAGACTTTGTCTTTTGTTTCTGAGTACTTGCCGACTTTGCACTTTTTTGCAATGGCGTCTTTTTCTTCTTCGGTGTACTTTTCTGGTCTACCCGCTTTAACCCACTCTCTATGCTGCTTGTACCATGATTCAATTCCCCTGAGGTCATTAGGATCGATTTCGCGTGCCATAACTTTATTAGTTCTTTTATTTTATTATATAGTTTCTTCATCTGTGTTAATTTTAGTATCGTCTTCTACCACATCCGCAGTCGTTGACTTCTTTGATTTCACTGTCTTTTTTTTAGGCTCTTCTATAACTTCTTGTGGTACTTCTACCAATGTTAAAGTAGCATCTTCTGCAAAAGCTTCGTTAACTGCATTAGTAACGTTAGTCATCATTTGTATCCATGTTTTAGGCGAACACGTGCAGGGCATTGCTGAATATTCTCCAGGACTAAACTCTTTTGAGTAAAATTCCCAGAAAGCCTGAACTAAATGACCTGGAATAGTTCTTGTTCTTTCTATTTCATCTAAGAAAACCATCTTGACTTCCTTAGCCCTTTTCAATGTTAACTTCATCTTTATTTATTTTAATTATAACGTAATCTTTTAATATCGCTTTGACCATGTCCTCAGCTATATCCACTGTACCAAGATTAAATGTCTCGTAGAGGGTGGTTATTTTGTGGGCGATCAGTTTCATAAGTTCGTTGTTCTCCTGTTGAGTTAGTTGCATCTAAGTCTAATTTAATTGGTGATGGGCTGCAGCCCACTATCTTGTTTAACCAAGCTTTTCTTTTATCACAACCACATTCTTTATATCCAAATATATTTGCTATCTCTGTAGCAACTTCTTTACCACGACCAAAGGTAAGCACTTCTATTGCGCCTTCAACCATGTTTCCTAATTTAACTATACAAATTTTCATCTATTGCTGTTTGTTTGATTAATGTTTTTGTTTTTCTAAGACTTGTGAATATCGCATTCTTAGATATGTGTGTTGCTTCGTGTAGAGACTGGATAGAATGATCGTCTTCTATATATGTTGTAAATAGTTTCGAGTCAAACCAATGCATAGATCCTGTCAATATGCTATTTACTAATAGTAATAGCTTTTCTGTATTCTCATCTCCTTCTAAATTATATTCCTCGTCAGCATGGGAGCTCACCAGATCATCTTTTAGTTGTACCTTATTAAGTTTACTCTTTGCTTTTATGCCGTTGAGGAAGTCAGATTTAAGCATCTTGTACAAATAGAATAGGTTAATATCTTTCTCGTTGAATACTATCTTTTCTATATTTGGCATTTCTAGTAGCTTCAAATACAAGTTTTGTACTAGCTCTTCGGCTGCTTCTTTGTTTGATGTAAGATTGAAAGCACAGGCGTTAAGCCAAGAATTGTGCTTTTTATATAGAGCTTCTACTCTTTGTGAATTGGTCATATAATAGATTACCATGTCGGTGGCGTATCTATAAATATATAACTTATTTTCTTAATCTTGATGATTAACTATTGTGTATATATGGATTTACACATTAACTTCTACGTCGTAATTGTCTAATTGGGCTGCCGCAACACCGTCGTCTATAAATCCAGCGTTATCAACCTCCCTCTGACGCCCATTCAAAAATTTTGCATAGTCGATAGCTTTTACTGCATATTCTCCACCACCAATAGGAACTGCTGTGATTGAGTTAAGTAAAGCTCCAGTTTGAATATTATCCCTAAATTCTATCTCATCTCTAATCGACATTGCTGCAGCTTCTGCAGAATCTCTGTCTTGTGCTATAGCTATTATGTCTTTAGATCTACGACCTAATTCAATTTGCATCCTAGCAAAAACAGATTTTTGTGTATTAATAAACATAATTAATCTTTTATTGGACCACCAGCTACCCATGCATCGCATGTTCTTGCTGAAGCACACTTAAAATCAAATGCTTCGCAATAGCCTAACTGACCAGCATCTATAGTTTCGAATGGATCAGGTTGATCTGTTTGTTGACCAATTCCTTTTGCTATACAATCCAATATCATTTTTTTAACAACAAAGAAAGAGCAATTACCACACAAAGAAGTTTTTGCTTCTTCTACTGTAGTATTGAATTGATCTGCTTTAGCTTGCCAATACTCTTGGTTAGGTTCGTTAGGATTTAATGGACCATAGTGAGCTACGTCTATTGCATTTTGTCTATTTGCTAGATTTGTTGCAATGTCTTGTGTTGCTGGAGGACATGCATCTTCTAAGAATTGATTTCTTCTTCTTTCTAGTTTGGCTAGATTATCGTAAAATTTATTTGACATCTTTCTTTTTCTTTTTAGGTTCTCCAAATTGTCCTGCGTAAGTAGAACTAATTGATGTAGTTGTACCTTCTAATTCTATTTCGATTTCTTCTTCGTCTTCGTCTTCTTCTAAGTAGAAACCATCGTTTGCTTGAGTAATGTAGTTTTCAGAGTTAGTTATATGATCTTGAATCCATGCAGGCAAATCAGTTTCATCTGTGCCTATTTTTGTTTTTAACTCTTTAACTGCATTTTCTATATTAATTAAAGAAGTCTGAGCCATAAAGACTTCAGAGTCTAATTCTATTGCACCTAATTGTTTTAATTTAGCTGAGCTCCATGCCAATGCCGATTTCCCTCCCCATAATAAATAGGATATAGTTCCACATGCGCTACTATCAGACTCGTTATAATACTCTCCAGCTCGTGATAAGTAACTATACATCCTTTTAATTGTTTCAAGGGATATAGATTCACCTCCAGCAAGTTGTTGAGCTCTGATCTTGCCGACCATAGTTGCACATTTGTTATCAACGGCATTATTAAGTTCGATTCCACGTTTTGCATTGTTTTTTACTGATTCAGGATAATCGTTATAACTTTCTAAGCTAACCTCTTCTTGTAATAAGATGGCTTTAACTTGTTGTATCAACTCTTTACCAAATATATCGTCAGCTTGTTTTGATAACTTAGCTAATTGTCTTTCATTATACGGAACATCGTAAGGTTGATTGTTTGTACTAGCTGGTGGAAATTGACTAGGGTTAGGATATCCTTGAGATGAACTAGTTGATGGTACGTCAGGAATTCCCCATTCAGCGTCTACTTCTAAGTGACCGAATAGCCCTTCTAGTGAGAAGCCTTTCACTTTGCCAGCTTTTACGTAGTTTTGCCAAACGTCTTCGTTGTTTATTTTCATCATACACATCCAAGTCCCAGTAGGAAATTTCATTCCGTACACATTACTCTTATCTTTTTCTGGGTTTGCTATAATCCAAGATTCTACTACAGAAACATCTGGGATGCTCTTCTCTGTGTGTTCTATTGTTGCGTTGTTGTTTCTTTGTTGTTGCATAAATAACTGAGCAGCGCGCTCTACAACAGCAGGGGTGAATACTATGGAGTACTCTTCTCCTGTTTCGTCATCATGTCTAGGTATTTCTTTGTTTGGAATCAATACTGGTCCCATTAAGATTCTCTTTTCTTTGTCTACTTCAGCCAATTTAATCATTTGATGCTCTTTGCTCATGTAAACAAACAGCTCTTCTATCGCTGGATCTTCTACCAAACTTATAGCAAATACTCCATTATCTAGAGATTCGTCTATTTCCATCTGATATAGCTTTCTTTTTCTTAGTCTTTTTTTATTTGGTTCCATAGTATTATAATGTCAAAATTGATTTGTGTTTATTATCCTCCCATTCTAGCAGCCAATGAAACTCTTCTGTCCAATTGTTGTTGGCTAGATACTTGACTGCCTATAACGTAAGTTTGAAGTGGTCTTTTACCTTGTTCAGTTGCAGCACCAGTAACTATTTGTCCTATTTTCCCTTCAGAACTAACGTTGCTTTTTTCAACACTTGGTACCTGTGCTTGTGCTGGAGCTGCGAATGCTGGAGTGGCAGCTTGTGAACCGCCTGAGCCAGTAGATCCTGAAGCCGCTCCACCAGCAGATTTTTTAGCAGATAATATTGCCGCTATTTGAGCTGCTGAAGTAACTCCGATTCCGACTTTTTGTAATGTAGCATTTGTTTTAACAGCAGCTAATCCAGTTCCACCAGTAGCTATAGCAGTTTTACCAGCGGCTATTTGAGCTGCACCTATAATAGCAGTAACTGGATTTGCGGCAAGAGCAATACCTGAAGCAACTGTTGCAGTACCTGTAGCTATTGTTTTAGAAAACTCTGCGCTTGCCTCTGTAGCAGCTAAGCTTACTTTTCCTATTGCTGATGCTGCGTTAATTAAAACACCAATAATAGCAAATGATTTTTGTAAATCACTTCCTTGTTCAAATAAGTTAGCTAATTGTAAAAAAGTTTGTGCAGTAGTTTCAGCTAAACTGTACCAACTCTCTTTTAGTGTATTGTTTATATTTACTACAGCGTCCTTGTAGTCTACTTGTTTTTGTCTGTAATACTCTAATGCCTCTCCTTCAATAGTAAGTCTTTCAACTTCATCGTAAGTAGCTTGCATTTTTATTGCTGCTATTTTACCTACAAATTCCTCTTCTGTAAATAAACCAACTTGCTTTAAATAGGTTATTTGTGCAATTTCCTTATCAGCCTTTAATTTATTAGCTTTATCTATATTCTCTAGATCTTTTGCTAGCTTTTGTTCAAATTCTTCGTAGTCTTTAGTTGCGTATTCTGCTTTCTTTAATCTTAAAGCCTCTCTCCAAGCCTCTTCTAAAATAGTAGTGTCTTGACCAAACTTTGTCGCTAAAGCAATTTTAGCTCTATAATCATCACCAATTTTTCTAAGTTCTTGTTCTCTTTCTGGTAATAAAGAAAGTATGGCATCTTTTTCGTTCTTTGCTATAGTTTCTAAAGCAGCTTTTCTAATATCTGCTTCTTTTTTTAATTCTGCAGCAGTTTTAGCTGTGTTTTCTTGTTGTGCCTTTAATTTTCTTTCTGCAATAGAAGCTAGTAACTCTGTTTCTGACACACCAGCAGTTCTTAAATCATCGTTAGCTTTATCTCTTTTAGCTTTAGCATCTTCTACTGCTTTAAGTTCATCGTCTGTTGCTTTTTTATTTTTTGCTTTTTTCTTATCTACAATGCCTTGAAAAGTTTTTAGTTCAGATTCAGCAGAATTTAATGCATCTTTTGCTATATCTTTTTGTTTTGCTGCTCCTGTTAAAGCTATATCGTCTAATTCTTTTTGACTAGCTCCTCTCATTTTAGCATTAGCAAGCATTACCTTAGTGTAAGCATCGTTAATCTTTTTACTCTGATCAATAGCTTGGTCTAATTCATTGAATGAATCCTTTAATTTTTTTAATGCTGCAGCTTCTCTTTCTGTAGGATCTATCATATTATAGATAGCCTTACCACCTTCTATTAAAAGTAATATTACTCCAATTCCTAAAGCAGTATATAAAGCAGAAGTAGCTACCGCCAACGCCTTTACTCCAGTGCTTGCTGTTGCAGCAGTGGCGCCAGTTAAAGCAATAGTTCTATTGTAAACTGCAGTGATACCAGTTAACTTTAAAAAATTAGCTCCTATCTCTTTTAAATCTGCACCTAATGCAACAAACTGAGCTTTAAGATCACTAAACTTAATAGCACTAAAAGTTTTTAATACTCCTACAGTACTGTCTAATTGACCACTTACCTGACCGATAGGACCTGGTAAAGCAGACATAGTACCAAATAACTCTTTAGATTTAACGTTTACACGATCTAAAGCGTCTTTAGTTTCATTGTATTTTTGTTGTATTAGAGTCCATTCTTTTGTACCCTCTGGAACAGTTTGTAAAGCTTTCTTAAGTTCTCTAACTTGTTGTGTTAGTGTAAGAGTATCTTGATTTGCTATCTGTACCGAGTTAGAATCTACATCTACTTTAACTTTAATAGTCTTTGCCATTTGCTTCTTTTTATTTTATATTTCCCCTTTGCTACCTCTATTGTTGGTGTTAATAAACTCTTATCTTTTGGAAAAGCTTTTAAAAGTTTTAGTGTTGTTTCTATATCAATTTTAAGTTCTAACATTAAATAAACTTTTTACTATTTACAACAAATACAGTCTCGGTATTATCTGTTACAAAAGACAACATATCAATTGCATAAGAACCACTAGTAGGAATGTAAGCAGATCCACTAACTTGTTTTACGTTAGATGAGAAACTACATGTAGTAACAGTAATAGCATTTGGAGTAGTAACTACCAAATTACCTGTCTGTCCTATTCTTGCATTATTGAATTCAAATCTAGTTGAAGTACTTGCTCCTAACTGTACTAAGAAAAGGTTACCTAGTCTGCAATCTATACTTGCTGTAGCTGTTGCTGAAACAGTTACTGGTGCATTTGTTGCAGATCCAGTTAATCCAAAAGATCCAGTGAATATGGAAATTCCTTGAATATAAGATGTTCCTGTTAGTTGAAAGTTACCAATATTGTTTTGCTCTATCAATACTGAACTTGAAATCCAGTTAGCATTAAAAGGTCTAACTAAAGCTGCTGTAATAGCGTTAGCTCCGTTTGTTGTGTAGACTGCTGATGATGATGCGGCCAATGCTGCCGCGTTGCTTATTGCCATTTTATTTTATTTTTTATCTATATTATAACTTAATATTACAATGGTACTGTGAATGTAAAGCTACCAGTTGTGTTTGTGAATGTATGATATGTGTTAGGCGCTGAATAAGTGATTGTTCCACCTGATGCTTTACTTCCAGATCCTGGATATGCAACTATAACAACTCCATTTCCTCCTTTAGCTCCATTGATTCCTACATTACCAGTCTGGTTACCACCACCGCCTCCTCCACCTCCAAGTCCATCTGTTCCTGGTTGTGCTGCGCTTGGACTAGATATAGAACCTCTACCTCCACCTCCAATACCACCTGCACCGAATGATGCTCCTTGACTAGTGTATCCACCACCGCCGCCTCCAGCGTAGTTAGTGCCATTTACTGTCCAAGTTAAACCCGCGCCACCTGCTCCACTATTTGTTATTCCATCACCTCCAACTGCGCCTGCTCCTCCACCTCCGGCATTAGGATAGTTAGATGCTCCACCTCCTGCTCCACCATCGTTACCACCAGTTGATGATAAACCACCACCAGCTAAGTAAGAACCACCACCGCCAGATCCACCATTTCCACCTGCATTTCCAGCAGATCCTCCTATTCCACCACCTTGACTTGTTATTGTATGGAAAGTAGAATCAGATCCTGTTTTAGCTGCAGCTCCTGTGTATACTGCTCCAGTACCACCAACTCCAACCGAAACTGTGTATGATGATCCTGTAGGTATAGTAAAACTACCACTTCTAAGAGATCCTGCTCCACCGCCACCACCTTGTTGTCCACCTCCACCTCCACCACCTACAACTAAGTATTGTACGTCTAATGAAGAGCTACCAGGGGTTGGAGGTGCACTACCGCTACATCCATTGTTATAGAAATCGCTATTGTAATCACAGTTAAAGTCTCCAAAAGTTGTAGGACCAGAACCACTTGCTGGTAATGTTCCAAACTGTTGTGCTGCTAAAGCATCTGAAATAATTGGTCCTAATAGTTCAACCATACACTCACCTGTAGTAAGGTCGTAATCGTTTATTGCTCTTAAGTGGTAATAGTTACCTCTGAATTGTACTAAGTCGTTTAACTCCATATCGAAGTACTTAGCTAAAGGAATTACTGCTGATGCATTTACTAATCTAGTATTTGGAGCGTATAATAAATTTAAGTAAGTAGACCAATATGTGTCTATTAAACTATTTTCAGGAGTTGTTCCTAAAGTTGCTGTTTCGTTGTTAAATAGTAAACTTCTAGAACCTAGTGTGGGATAGGACCCACTGATCACATTGTAATTATCGAAGTAAGGATATGTTTGTTGAGGATTTTGGCCTATCGACATTGGAGTAGCAGCGCTGTTTGTACCTTCTATATAATATTCACTAGAGCTAACCATACCGTTATTGAATAGAAGTCTAGGAAATACTTGAGTTGGTCTATAGTTTTGATCACCTATATATAATGGAATTGCTACTGGTAAGAAACTAGAACTCGCTTGAGTGTCTGGTAAACCACTACAAGATCCATTTAAAGTCCAACTTACTTGAGAACCAACTAATTTAGGATACACTCCATTTTGAGCGCATATAAATAAAGGAGTTGTAGTTGGAGTTATTGATTGCGTTACTGGTAATCCTTCGCAACTAGTATATCTAACTGAAGCAGCTCCTGCAGTTCCACCATAATTAATCTGATAGCTTGTACATGAATTTCCAACTGAAGATCCAGAAGTTACTGTTTGAGCCAGTTGAAATATGGGTCCGGAACCAAGTACTGTCTCAACTTTAAAGTCTCCTTCAGAAAAATAAGAACCAGTATCTAACCAAAAAGATTGACCGTAAATTCTATTGTTTTCTTGTTTGAATACTTTAGATATATAATCCTCGTCGTTTTTGTCGCTAAAAGAAATTTTGTTTACTGCCAATGTATTTGCTGGAATAAACTCAACCTTATTCTTAATGTTTATGTATTGATTAAAATCTTGTACTTGGCCTTTTAAATACCAATCGTTAAAAGATTCTACTATCATTTGATTAGGAGTAGTCTTATCTTCGTATATTACAAGATTAAATTTCTTTTGTATTGCTCTAATAAATTCAACTAACTTAATTCCATTAGTACCAAAAGGCATATTAAGTGGAATTTCCATTACTCTATAATCAGCAGCTTGTCTTACTTGAGTTACTTCAAATGAACAATAATCTCTACTTCCTGTTGGATTTAAAAATAGATTGTAGTTAGGAGTTACTGCAACACCACCTGAAGAGCCTGATGCAATGTATGCTTGTTGTAGTATTTTAAAACTAATAGATCCAGTTAATGGAGAGGTATTAATTGTTTCACTAACTGTAAAATTTTCTGTTACAGTTGTGCTTCCAACTCTATTCTCTGCTACTCTTGCTGTATACTCGTTTATAAGAGCTAGCACTTGATAGTCAACTTGATTTCCATTAGCATCAAAAGCATAATAATACCATACTGGATATTGAGATTGTGCAGTAGTGGATGAATTTACTACTCTATAAGATAATTGTATTTTTGCCAAATATCTGCTAGGAATGGAAGCAAAATATTTGAATGGATTTCCTACCGTAAAGAATCCACTGTAATCGTATTCTATTGCGCCCATTGGTAAATTGGTAACAGTGTTATTAGTCAACTGATAATTGTCTGCTGATCCTAATATATCTACTACTTTTCCTTGGCCAAATGTTTCTAATTCTGCATAAGAGAATTCAGGATATCTGCTCCTAGTATTTAATAAAACGTATACATCTTCTAACCAAGATTGATTAAAGAAACTACCAGTATAAGTAAATCCAACTTTCTCAAATATACCATCAAATAAAGCTTTTAGTCTTATAGCTGGTTTGTAATCTGATACTGTTAATCCATCTTGGTTATCGTCTATACCAACAAAAGTTTGATTAGAAAATTGTATTCTTTTACCATAGTCAGCCATTGGATATCTTATATCACCATTAAAAAGATTTCCTTCCCAACTTCCTGTAATAGCATCGTAAGAACTAGTGTGGTTAAATTTTGATAAGTTATCTAACTGATCTAAATAAAGTCTATTAGTTTCTACAGAGAAATTGCTAATAGCACCAAATAAGTTTACTTCGTAAGAGTCTACGAACTTATTCTCAACTACATTAACCTTCATTAATTGCATGTAACCATTTACTAAATACACAGATCCAAAATCCAAATAAGCATTCACTTTTGCGTTTGAATAAAAAGTATCTGGACTGTATACAGAAATGTCGTAGTACTGTTCGAAGAAAGCGTCGTTCTTTTTTGTACCTGGTAAAGTTATAGTTCTTGTAAAAGTTCCTGGTACTGAACCAATATCAAATAGATCAGTGATGTTATTACTAATCTTAATTGATTCGTCTGCAAATGTATCCAAGATAACATTATCTCCTGCTACTAATTGGTACCTATAACCTTGTGTAGTAAATAAACTCATATTAGATGATCAATTTGAATGGTTGACCGATATCGAAAGTAAATGTGTATTGAATTAACTTATCGTTTACTCCAGTTTTAAATGTTAAATTGCTAGTTTTAATAGTCAATGGTTTAACTAAACTATCTGCTTGATTGTACATCCAATACACTTCATCAGTTACCAATAACTGTTTGAATATCTCATTATAATCTTGAGGCAAGAATTCTGTATTAACAGTAATTGTTTGACTAGCATCAACAATATATCTTTGAGTTGCAGTCTGATAAGCATTATAACTTAATTGACTAGCATTCCAACTACCTAATTGAGGTTGGTAAGTTCTTTGCTCAGTTGTAAAGTCTTGAACATTCTTGTACCAAAAATTTATCCAATCAAATTGTCCGTATCTATTTTTCCAAAGTACTCTAACTGGTGTATATTTGTAAGCACACTCAATTACGTTGTTTATCGAATATCCATTTGATTTAATGGTATAGCTTTCTAAGTCGTAGCCTGAATTTGTTAGTGCTAATGGAAAGCCTTGTTGAGTTGGTCCTGCTGGTACTCTTGCTACAGAAGCAGTTGTATTAGAAGTAGATCCTGATACAGTTCTAGTTGCAAAAGTTGTAGATCCATTTGAATAGCTACCAGTATAAGAAACATTTACGTTAGCTCCTTGGCCTACATAAACTGCGTAAAAGCCTTTGTCTGTTATTGCAATAGACTGGCTTTGTGGTCCGTCTGTCATTAATGGCCAATATACTGATGCAGTTGGTGATGCGTTGATTGCTTCTGGAAATACAGAGTATCCGTCTAATGCAACGTATGTGCTACCAACAACGTTAGATCCTGTAATAGAAGCTTGATATTGAAAGTTAAATGTTGGCTTAAAATATACTACTGAACTTGTAGCTTGATAGGCCAAGTTAGTAAGTGAACTGTTGACAAATCTAGAAACATCGAATATGCCATAGCCTGAAGCATTTGGATATTTTCTTAGTGAGTATTGTGCTCCTGATCCTGATGCAGATAAACTACCTGTCCAAATCTGTAAATTACAAGTATACTGAAAACTAGAACTAGCGTAAGCACCATCAATAACAGAGAACGCTATTGGACTCTGTGCTAAGTTAATTAATGGTGGTGTTTGATTTATGGTAATTGCCATCTATTTGAGAATTATATAGTATTATAACAACAAATTGTCATTTCGTACTAACCCTAAAAAAGTCTCATTAGAGACTGTTAAAAGGATTGGACGTATATTCTATTAGAAAGCTAATTATAGCCTAACCATGAGCATCTGGTGTAGCAAGGATTATAGTTTAATTGATATCATGGTATCTATATCGTTCTCTATGTCTTGTACCACTGCTTCTTCTAGTACATACTCGTAAGATTTCATAGCTTCATCAAATGGATCACTAAAAAATGGAAATGGTTTTATGCCATTCTTTGAGATTCCACGGGCTATTAAAAAGGTTTGTGCGTCTCTTGAAATATACCGACCCTTATTATTTCTCCACTGTTCTAGTCCTTTTATTTTTACCCAACTTGCTATTTTAGATATAGGTGGGAATTTAGCTCCTGCGCGTCTGCCTCCTTCAACATAATCTCCAGCATCGTCGTAGTAAAACTCTACAGTTCCATTTGGCAATATCTCAAAAGTAATTGATTTGTATAAGTTTCCTGTAGCTACTTTGTTTTTTCTTAGTATATTGGCCTTAGCTTGAGCAGTAACATTTGAAGCCCATTCAACAAGAGTATTGTAGCTTACTGATCCTATAGTATTAGAAGCCATTAGTTACATCCATTTATTCCGCCATCTGCTTGAGCATCAGTAACGTTATAGAATAAACAGTTACTTGGATTGAAAGGTACAGTTATATTCATTACAGCAGAGAATCCCGCTAATGCGTTATCTAGCCTTTCTTGGAATGGAGTTAGAATCACATCGTCGCTAATAGAAAATTGGTAAGGTTGTGCATTGTTCTTTATGTATACTATAATATCTGACAATGTCATCATAGAAGTATTCCAAACATCTAATAGGTTTGTAATGCCCTTATAATCTTTTGTAATAGTGTTGTACTTACCGTACGAGTCTTGTACTATATCTGCAGTTCTGTCCATTACAAGTAAATTAACATTGTAAGTCATAGCA
>Ga0209191_1000769_pt1 | contig 23325 bp, 25 predicted proteins | sample S_130626_EF_Meta_FD_187320 | JGI IMG/M metagenome (GOLD analysis project Ga0209191, IMG submission 187320) | Freshwater microbial communities from Lake Simoncouche, Canada to study carbon cycling - S_130626_EF_MetaG (SPAdes) (version 2) | ecosystem: Environmental > Aquatic > Freshwater > Lake ...
GACCAATATAGCTAGAGAGGCCATTGCTAAATTCGTAGATAAGAACAGCCCCAGGATGCAACATTGGTTAGAGGAAGTTGCCTCTGGTATTCCTAAGACTGATAAAGAAGGGTGCATTCGCTATGATAAGAACGGAGACATTGTGTGGATTGTCCCGCCTAATCCAGAGAAAGCCTTTTTAATGCTTCAAACTGTAATGGAATATCACCTTCCCAAATTGGCTAGGGTTGAGAGTGTTGGAGATGAGGCAGCACCTCAACGCATGGTCATAAGCTGGAAGCGTCCCGAATGACTGAGGGAGTATTAGAAGTTGAGATGGACTATTGCCCTCGCAAAGTATTTGAGGACTTCCACGATAGACAAGAAAGATGGTCGGTAATAGTAGCCCATAGGCGGTGCGGTAAGACTGTCTTATGTATTAATGACTTGATATATAAAGCCTTAATGGATGACAAGCCCGATGGTCGGTATGCTTACATCGCACCTTATTACAGTCAAGCTAAAAACATAGCATGGGATTATCTAGTCCGATTCTCTCAGCCTGTATTAAGGAAAGCCAATCAATCAGAGTTATGGGTAGAGTTAATCAACGGGGCAAGAATAAGACTATATGGCGCTGATTCTCCTGATGGTTTGCGGGGGATATTCCTAGATTCCGTAGTCCTTGACGAATATGCCGATATGAAGCCCTCTATATGGGGTGCAGTTGTCCGCCCTTTACTTACTGATAGGAAGGGTTCAGCTACCTTTATCGGCACTCCTAAGGGTCATAATGCTTTCTGGGAGATGTACCAGACGGCAGCATCTAGCCCTGATTGGTATGTCAAAGTATTGCGGGCTAGTCAGACCAATATCTTAGATAAGGGGGAGTTGGAGGACGCAGCCAAGACTATGACTCAAGACCAATACCTTCAAGAGTTTGAATGCGACTTTGAGAGTGCAATCTTGGGGGCTTACTATGGTAAAGAGATGCGTCAGCTTACTGACCAGGGGCGTATTACTGATGTCAAGTATGACCCTCTATTCCCTGTTCATACAGCATGGGACTTAGGTTACTCAGACGATACGGCTATATGGTGGTATCAAGTGGTGCATGGCGAGATTAGGCTTTTAGACTATCACTCCTCTAATGGGCAACCTGTCGCTTTCTATGCGGGGATTATTCAGTCTAGGGAGGCAGAGAGGGGCTATACCTACGGGACTCATTGGTTACCCCATGATGCTAGGGCTAAGACACTCTCATCTAATCGTAGCGTTATTGAACAGCTAGGCGATAAGATACCCCTAAAAACAATTAAGATAACCCCTAATTTAAAATTACAAGATGGCATCCAGGCTAGTCGTTTGGCGCTTACTCGGGCGTGGTTTGACCATAAATGCACGGATGGCATTGAGTGTCTCCGCCAATATCAACGGGAATACGATGAAGATAAAAAGGTATTCAGGGATAAGCCTCGCCATGATTGGACTTCTCATGGTGCTGATGCTTTTAGGTATTTAGCAATCGTTTGGAAAGATGAGGCAAAGATTGTTGACCCCGAAGCACCTATACGGGGGGTATTTGTTGGTCAAACTGAAGTCAGTCTTAATGACTTATGGAAAGAGACTAAGGTAAAAGCAAACAATAGAATATAAAAAAGGTAAAATAAGCAAACATTTCGCCAAATATTCAAACATTAAGGCAATAACATGGCAAACGATAAAGCAACAGTCAACCACACCTATGAAGATTGGTATAAAACCATCATGGGGTACGAACGCAGTTATAAGCGTTGGGAAGCCAGAGTTGACCGCATAGTTAAAAAGTACAAAGATGATTCCCGTTACGACAGAAACCCTAATGCACGATTTAACATCCTCTGGAGCAATGTTCAGACTATTCAGCCAGCTATCTTTGCAAGACTGCCTAGACCTGATGTTAGTCGTAGGTTTAGAGATAATGACCCAATAGGTCGTGTAGCCTCAATGATGCTTGAGAGGGCATTGGAGTTTGAGATTGAACACTATGGCGACTACAAGTCAGCAATGAATAACGCTGTACTCGACCGATTACTCGGTGGTCGAGGCGTTGCTTGGGTGCGTTACGAACCGCATATTGTTGGCGAAAAACCTGGCGAACCCGATGACGGGCTAGAAGTTACTGAAGATGCTGACGAAGCTGAAACAGAACAGGGGATGGAAAACGAGTCCCAAGAAAGAATTGAATACGAGTGCTGCCCTGTAGATTATGTTCATTGGCGGGATTTTGGTCATACTATTGCCCGTACATGGGAAGAAGTAACCGCAGTTTGGCGCAGAGTGTATATGTCTCGCCCTGCCCTTGTTGAACGCTTTGGCGAAGAATTAGGCTACAAAATCCCATTAGATACAAAACCTGACGATTTAAAACAATCTTATAAGTCTGATGACGGGGTATATGAAGCCGTTATTTATGAGATTTGGGACAAAGAAACAGGCAAGGTCTTATGGATTTCTAAGTCACTTGGAAAAATTGTTGATGAAAGAGACGACCCACTAGGATTAGAAAACTTCTGGCCTTGTCCTAAGCCACTCTATGCAACTCTGACTACAGACAGCCTAGAGCCTATTCCTGACTTTACTATCTATCAAGACCAGGCAAGAGAGTTAGATGTTCTTTGTGACCGCATAGACGGCTTAATTAACGCCCTTAAAGTGCGTGGTGTATACGATGCCTCGGCTTCTGAACTACAACGCCTATTCTCTGAAGGCGAAAATAACACCATGATTCCAGTAAGCAACTGGATGGCTTTTGCTGAAAAGCAAGGCATGAAAGGTGCTATTGACCTTGTAGATTTAACCCCATTTGCTACTGCTTTAATGTCTTGTTATCAAGCAATGGAACAAGTTAAAGGGCAAATCTATGAATTAATGGGTATTGCTGACATTCAAAGAGGTCAATCTGACCCTAATGACACGCTTGGCGCACAGATTATTAAGTCAAACAACGCTGCTGGACGCCTAAAAACTCAACAACACGCAGTTGTAGACTTTGCTACTAGCCTTTTGTGCATTAAAGCGCAGATTATTTGTAATCATTTTACCGATGACACGCTAGTTAAGATTTCTGGCGCAATGCAACTGTCGCCACAAGACCAACAGTACATTCCACAAGCGATTGCACTACTAAGAGACGAAGCAGCTAAAAATTTCCGCATTGAAGTCACTTCTGATTCAATGGTTTACCAAGATGAACAGCAAGAAAAATCCGATAGAACCGCATTTTTAGCTGCTGTTGGTCAATTTGTGTCAATGGCGCTTCCTGCTGCTACACAAGCCCCTGAATTAACCCCAATGCTTATGGAAATGCTTAAATTTGGTGTTACAGCCTTTAAAGCAGGCAAACAATTAGAAGGAATTATTGACGAAACTGCCGATAAATTTAGAGATGCAGCTAAAGCAGCAGAAGGACAACCTAAACCACCTCCTATTGAGATTCAAAAAGCCCAAATGGATAGCCAAGCTAAGATGCAACAGCTACAAATGAATGCACAGCTTGAACAAGCTAAGTTACAAGGTCAAATGGAACTTGAAAAAGCTAAACAAGAGTACCAGGCACAAGAAAACCAACTTAAATTCCAATTAGAAGCCCAAAGAAATCAAGCTGACATGGATATGCAGTCAAGAGTTGCCCAAATGAAGATGATGACTGAGAGAAACACTCAAGTTCTTCTTGCACACATTAATAATGGCGCAAAGATTGAAGTAGCCCGTATTGGTTCTAATGATTCTGATGGCGCACAGGCTTATATGACTGAAGAAGATATGGCACACGCTATGGAACACCCAATGCAACCTATTGCTAACGCTATTGGTCAAGGAAATCAACAAATGGCACAAGCAATTAGCGCTTTAGTTGATACAATTAATGCCCAACACAATCGCCCTAAAACGGTGGTTAGAGGTCAAGACGGCAAAATTATAGGTGTCCAATAATGGCTATAACAGTCAAGCACAGTAAGGTTTCAACAATACCTGACGATGCAGACACATCGTTAGTACGCCCTAGTGATTGGAATGATGACCATGTGCTAACAGGAACAATCCCTGTAGCCAATGGTGGTACAGGTGCGTCTACTCTTACTGGTTATGTAAAGGGTAACGGCACAGCAGCTATGACTGCTAGTGCAACTGTCCCAAGTACAGATGTAACTGGTCTAGGCACAATGTCCACCCAAAACAGTAACAACATATCTGTTACTGGTGGTTCAATGAATGGCGTAACTATTAGCGATTATGTTGCAACTGCAACAAAAGGCGTAGCTAATGGTGTTGCAAGTTTAGATGGTAGCGGTACAGTACCTATTAGCCAATTACCAGCCGCAGTTTTAGGCGCTTTAAGTTATCAAGGAACATGGAATGCCAGTACAAATACTCCTACTCTTACTTCGTCTGTTGGCACTAAGGGTTACTACTATGTTGTATCTGTTGCTGGTAGCACTAATCTTAACGGGATTACAGATTGGGTCGTGGGTGACTGGGCTGTTTACAATGGTACTGCCTGGCAAAAAGTAGACAACACCGATGCAGTAACCTCTGTCAACGGCTATACAGGTACAGTCGTTTTAGGTTATGGGGATATTACAACTGGCGTAGTTCCCGTAGTAAATGGCGGTACAGGCGTTACTGTATCTAGCGGTGCAAATAGCGTTGTTTTGCGTGATGCCAATGTAAACATTAATGCTAATGCTTTAGACGATGGCTATTCAAATATTGCCGCATCAGGAACGCCAATAGTATTAACTACGGCCTCAGTACGCAGATTTACTATTACTGGCTCAGGCGGTCAAACCATTAAATTGCCTGACGCTACCACATTGACAAGCGGTGCAATTTTTCAATTTGACAATAATCAAAGTAGTGGTGCAATAACTGTAAACAATAATTCCAATACATTAATTGTTTCTGTTCCTAGTGGTGGATTTGTTTTAGTTAATTTATTGTCTAATGCAACTGCGGCTGGTTCTTGGGATAGGCATGACCAAGCACCTGCCAATGTAAGCTGGTCTACCAATACATTTGATTATGCTGGTTCTATTACTTCCGCAACTTGGAATGGCAGTACCGTACAAGTAAATCGGGGTGGAACTGGAGCAACAACCCTTACAGGATATGTCAAAGGTAGCGGAACAAGTGCTTTAACAGCCGCTTCTACCATTCCTACCACAGACTTATCAGGCACAATAACCAACGCACAATTAGCAAATTCAGCCATCACAATCAACGGCACAAGCACAAGCCTTGGTGGGTCGATTTCAGTAGGAACAGTTACTAGCGTTACTGGTACAAGCCCTGTAGTTTCTAGCGGTGGCAATACTCCTGCTATATCTATGCCAGCCGCCACAACTGCTGTAAATGGTTACCTTACTTCTACCGATTGGAATACCTTTAACGGCAAACAAGCCGCAGGAACTTATGTTAATTCGGTATCGGCAACTGCACCAATTACAAGTTCAGGTGGCGTAACTCCTACGATTGCTATACCTGCCGCAACTGGTAGCGTAAATGGTTACTTGACAAGCACAGATTGGACTACTTTTAACAATAAGTCTAATACTAATGGAACTGTCACCAGCGTTGCTGCGCTGACTTTAGGCACAACTGGTACTGACCTATCATCTACTGTTGCTACGGGTACTACAACCCCTGTAATCACGCTACAAGTACCAACTGCTTCAGCTACCAATCGGGGTGCTTTAAGTGCCGCAGATTGGACAACCTTTAACAATAAAGGTAGCGGAACAGTCACTTCTGTAACTGGTACAGCCCCAGTAGTATCTTCAGGTGGCAATACCCCAGCTATTAGTATGGCCGCCGCAACAACTAGCGTAAATGGCTATTTAACTAGCACCGATTGGACAACCTTTAATGGTAAACAAGCCACATTAGTAAGTGGCACAAACATTAAAACAATCAATACAAATAGCATATTAGGGTCAGGTGATTTAACCATTGCCGCTACTCCAGCAGGTTCAAACACTCAAATTCAATATAACAATTCGGGTGCTTTGGGTGCTTCTTCTAGTCTTACTTATGCTACTTCTACATTAACAGCACCAATCGTTAGTGCAAGCAATGGTTTAGTAGTAAACTCTGCAACTGTTTCTGCTAGTTATTCATTACCTAGTGGTTCTAATGCAATGTCAGTAGGCCCTATGACAATAGCAAGCGGTCAATCAGTTACAGTAGCTTCAGGACAAAGGTGGGTGGTTCTATGAGTTCAGTAGTCATTTCAGGCGATACGAGTGGTAGTATTACATTAGCCGCCCCAGCCGTAGCTGGTACTAATACACTAACTTTGCCAGCACAAACTGGCACAATAATGGTTAATGGGCCAGCTTTTAGTGCTTATTCATCTTCAACAGTAAGCGTTGCTAATACAACATTTACTAAAGTTACATGCGATACAGAAGATTACGATACCAATAGTAACTTTGCTTCTAGTCGCTTTACTCCTACTGTTGCTGGATATTATCAATTTAATGTTACTTGTTCAGCACTATCTAATACAGCAGTAGGACAAGCAATGGTTACATTTTATAAAAATGGAACAAGATTTTTAGATGGTCAATTTGAATCAGTAAGTGCAACAGCCAACACATATAAAACTGCTTGTGGAATAATTTATTGCAATGGTTCAACAGATTATGTTGAAGTATATGTTTATCAAACTACTGGTCTTACTATGAGTATGGGTACAAATGGTTCAACTCAAAAATTTACTGGTTGTTTGATAAGGACTGCGTAATGTTATACGATAAAATCATGGCTCTATATCCTAGCCTTACACAACAGGATTTCCTAACTGTAATCACTCTACAAAACGATTCAGACGGCAAAGGCGATTACATTGCTAAATGGGAACATCCTACACTAGCTAGACCAACAGATGAGGAATTAGCATAATGCCGTATGGGACAATCAACGCTGATGTAATTCAGACTTCTACAAGCGGTGGAATACTAGGTGCTGGTAACGCTTCTATTATGAAGAATCGCATTATCAATGGTGCGATGGTAATAAGTCAGAGGAACGGCACAACTTCAACAACTCCAACTGCAAGTGCTTACGCATTAGATAGATGGACTACTTTACTTTCTCAATCATCAAAATTTAGTATTCAACAAAATGCTGGTTCAGTAACGCCACCAGTAGGATTTTCTAATTATTTAGGCATAACTTCATTATCTGCATATTCCGTTGGTGCAGGAGATTATTTTGGAATTTATCAACCACTAGAAGGCTATAACACAGCAGATTTAGGATTTGGAACTGCTAACGCTAAAACTGTTACTTTGTCTTTTCAAATTTACAGTTCATTAACTGGAACTTTTGGTGGTTCTTTAAGAAATTTTGATGGAAGTAGAAGTTATCCATTTACATATACAGTTTCTTCTGCAAATACTTGGACATCAATTAGCATAACTATTGCTGGAGATACTAGCGGAACTTGGGTTGGTTCTTCAAACGCTGGAAGTATGCTTTTAACTTTTGGTCTTGGAGTAGGCTCTACATATAATGGAACTGCTAGTTCTTGGTCATCAAATAATTATATTTCAGCTACAGGTGCAACATCCGTAGTAGGAACAAACGGTGCAACTTTCTACATTACTGGTGTTCAATTAGAAGTAGGAAGTAGTGCTACTGGTTATGAATACGAGAATTACACCTCACTTTTAAGCAAGTGCCAACGCTATTGCTTGAAATATGGTGGCGAAAAAGTATATGAAGGAATGGCTTACGGAATAGCTGATGCAACTACTGAAGCAACTGTTATTATTTTTCCACCAGTATTTATGAGAACTATTCCATCTGTTTCAGGTTCAACACTTGCTTTAGCTGACCAAACAAGCGCCCAAACAACTGTAACTGCTGTGTCTATTGATGGAAGTCAATGCACAAGCAAATTTTTATCAGTTATTGCTACTGTTGCAAGTGGATTAACTACATATAGAACTTATTTTTTAAGGGCAGCAAATTCAACTTCTGCTTACCTTATTTTGTCTGCGGAGCTATAAATGTATAAATTAGGAAAAACAAGCCCATTAACAAACGAACCAATTTGCATACATAAAACTGATAGCAATTTATCTATTCCATTATGTGCCGACAACACAGACTACCAAGCCTACCTAAAATGGGTAGCTGAAGGAAACACTCCTGACCCTGCGGAGAATACATAATGTCAATGATTATTGATGGGACTAATGGTCTTACATTTAACAACGCTACTACACAAGCTAGTGCTGGATTACCTTTAACTGGTGGTAATGTTACTGGCGGTGTAAATATTTCAGGTAATGTAGGTATTGGCACAACTAGCCCAACTGCACCTTTAGATGTGCAAAGTGATACTGGTAGTGGTGCTATAGTTATTCGTGGTCGTGCATCAGGTGATATTAGCACAGTTAGTTTTTATAATAATGCCAATACTACACAACAATTTTTTATTCAAAGTCGTGCCGCATACACACAATTAAATACAGTATCAAACATTGATATGTATTTTGCTACAAACAATACAGAACGGATGCGTATTACTTCAGGCGGTAATTTTCTTGTTGGTGGTACAACACCAATAGGAAGCGATGGAAATTTACTAGCAAATGCTGATTACACAGCTACTTATAGAAGCACAACAAATACTGGTGCTTATATCCATGCTTTTGCTTCTGACATTGGTGGCACAAGAACAGTTAAATATGCTATTTATGCTAACGGAACTGCTGGTGCAGTATCAGACCAAAACCTTAAAAAGAATATTGAGCCAGCTAGAAATTACCTTTCTGATTTAATGAACATTAAAGTTGTTAAATACAACTGGAAATCTGACGAAGAAAATGCACCTAAAGAATTAGGTTACATTGCCCAGCAAGTAGAAACTGTTTTTGCTGGAATGATTGATGAACAAACCTATAACGATGGCGATGGAAACCTTGTAACGCAAAAAATGCTTAAAAAAGAAGTATTTATTCCAATGATGCTTAAAGCAATTCAAGAACTAAACGCTAAAGTAGATGCACAAGCTGAACAAATAAAAGCATTGGTGGGCTGATGTTTCAAACAGCTTTTCAAAAGAACGCATTTCAAAATAATGCGTTTCAAATTGTCATTACCCCTGTTGAACCAACAAAGTTTGGTGGGGATGACGCACCTTATACAAGGGAAGAATTAAAGCGGCTTAAAGGCATACAGAAAAAGCTACGCCAGGCAGAAGAAAAGCGTATTGCAGCACTTAAAGCTGACGCTGAAAACCGCAAGCAAACTATTACGGATTTGGTAGACCCAAAACCTGTTGCAAACAAACAACAAACTAAAGTACAATCCAATCAAGAAGTTAGCGTTGATATACCGTCAAACCTAGCAAATATTGACCGATACATCGCTAATCTTGTAACACAACAACAAGACCTGCAAAACGCTGTATTAATAAGGGCCGCTAAAGTTCGATTAGAACAAGAGTTGGCAATCTTAGAAGCAAAGCGTCAAGCAGAATTAGACGATGAGGAAGCATTATTAGCACTCTTACTTTAAATCCGCACACAGAATACAAAAAAGCCTACGAACACCTCCATGCTGGTCGCTTAGACGCTGGATTTAGGTTATTTGAATATAGATGGCATCCTGAGATTATTGCTAATCAAGCACAGCCATATCATCAAAAGTTAAAAATGCCTGTATGGCGTGGAGAATCCCTATTAGGGAAAACCATTACTGTTCAAGCAGAACAGGGCTTTGGCGACATCATCCAATACGCACGCTTTTTACCCTTTTTAAAGGTAATGGGCGCTAAAAGTGTTGTTTTATTACAACATGGTTCATTACATACATTATTGGGTCAAATGGAGTGTATTGATACATTTACCAATATGCCAGAAGAAGGTATTGCTACAGAGTCAGACTATTGGATTGGCATTATTTCATTGCCTTATTACATAAGCCTAGCCCCTGCGTATGCAAGGTCGTTATTTCCTGTTTCATGTAACAAAATTGTAGGGTCAGAAGGCTATTTAGACGCTATTCCTAGCAATATTCCTAAAAAACTAGCAGTTAACTGGTCTACATCTAAGGGTCTTTTGCATTATGTACGGACTATGCGCCCAGAAACCATGTTGGAATTAGTAGGGGATGACGCTTACTCATTTAACCCTGAAGAAGATAGATTTTGGTCGCCACTTCCTAATGATGGCTGGAAACAAGATTGGAACAAGACTGCAAGCCATTTAAAAGCCTGTAAAGGCCTTGTAACTGTAGATACAGGCATAGCCCATGTAGCAGGCGCATTAGGCGTTAAAACCATTGTAATCATGCCCAAGAAAGAATTTAAATGTTGGCGTTGGAAACACGGAACTTGGTACAACTCTGTTTGTACAGTTGAAGAAGAAGAATTAGACAAAATACCCGAAATCATAAGGAGAATGTAATGCTTTGCCCAAAATGCGGATATTCCGAAGGAAACCATATTGAAGCCCAAAAGACTGATGAGGAGTTCTTTATTGAATGGTGGACTCCTACTATTGGCGAAGAAGCTGCCAAAGCATCTTGGCAAGACAAGGTTGCTATGAAAACTAGGGTAGCCCCTACAGTTATGTCTGACATACCAGGTCATATATCTATGGCTGATGGTACATGGGTAGACAGTCGGTCTAAGCATAGAGAAAACCTAAAGCGCAACGGATGTATTGAATTAGGTAACGATGTGCCTATGCAGCAAAAAGCACCAGAAATGAGTAAGCAATCACAAGAGGCAAGAAAGCGCCAAATTGCTGAATTAACTTACGCAAAACTTAACTACCGATAGGAAAAACCATGTCAGATAATGAACAATTAGACCGTAGAGATTTATTAGAAGCTGCTTTAGAAGCAGCAGAGGAAGGCACTCTTGAAGCACCCATCGAAAAAGACATTGAAGTGGCTGAAAAGGACGACATTTCCGAGGAGTCCGCTAAAGAGGAAGTTAGCGCACAGGATAACGAAGAACCTGCCGAAGATGCTGAACCTATTGAATTTGAGGGTAAGAATGAAGAACCGCAGGAGAAAGTAACTCGCCCATCTACCTGGAAGAAAGAATATGTCACTATTTGGGACAAAATGGAGGCTGGCGAACAAATTAGCAAGGAAGATTTTACTAAATTTGCTGAATACGCTAACCAGCGTGAGTCTGAGTATAAAAAAGGCGTAAGCACCTACAAAGCCGAAGTAGACCGCATTAAGGCTTATGAGGATGTAGTCGCCCCCTATGCCCAAGACCTACAAAAGCGTGGAATTCAGCCTGCACAATATATTGGAAATTTAGCTAGGGCAGACCAAATTTTGACTCATGCCCCAATGGAACAGAAAGTCCAAATCTTTCAAAGACTTGCACAAGAATATGGCGTACAATTAAATGGTGATGGTCAAATGCAACAATTTGACCCTTACACTCAACAACTGATGAACCAGCTTAACATGGTAAATCAGGAAGTTTCAAACATTAAAGGTCGATTTGCCCAAGAGGAAAATCAACGCTTAATGGGTGAAATTGAAAGAGTAAGAAGTGATGTGGAGAAGTTTCCGCATTTTGATGTGGTAAGGGAAGAAATGGCTCAATTACTTGAGTTAGGGAAAGCCCAAGACCTAGAAACGGCCTACAAGAAAGCCGTGCGTATGAATGACGATGTTTGGGCATTAGAACAAGATAGACTCTTGAAAGAAGCCAGGCAGACGACAATCAAAGCACAGCAAGTAGCGAAGGCTAAGGCTGCTGCGGTTAGTCCTAAGTCCACTACTCCTAGTGGAAAAGTGAGTAATCCAGAAGATAAAAAGGATAGACGGTCATTGATAGCCGAAGGATTAGGCGAAGCAATGAGTCGTAGGGTTTAACTAGCCAATTTTGGCACATTTTTTTAAGGATATATCATGGCATACGCTAACTCAGCTATTACCGATATTATCGCTACCACGATTCAAAGTCGTAGCGGTGAACTCGCAGACAACTTAACACAAAACAACGCAATTCTTCAACGCTTGCAACAGAAGGGCAATGTTCGTCCTTTTTCAGGCGGTAATGTGATTTTGGAAGAAATCATGTATGACGATAGCGCAACAAACAACGCTAACTCTTATAGCGGATATGAAGTATTGAACATTGCACCAGATAGCCCTATCTCTGCTGCACAATACAAAATCTCACAATACGCAGACTCAGTAACAATGTCTGGTTTAGAGATGTTACAAAACAGTTCTAAAGAAGCAATCATTGACCTGTTAGATGGTCGTATGCAAGTTTCTGAAGCCCGTTTGTTAAACCGTATCTCTACTGACCTTTATGGTGACGGTACTGGTAACGGTGGTAAGAACTTGGATGGTTTGGGCGCTGCTGTTGCAGTTTCTCCAACTTCAGGAACCTACGGAGGAATCAATAGAGCCACTTGGACTTTTTGGCGTAACCAAATCACTACAGGTGCTACATCTGTAAACATCTTGTCAAAAATGACTGACGCTGCTATCAAACAGATTCGTGGCACAGACAAAGCTGACTTGATTGTTGCTGGTAACACAATGTACTCTTACTATGTAGGCGCATTGCAGTCTATTCAGCGTATTGCTGCTGAAGAATCAGGCGCTGCTGGTTTTGCTTCATTGAAGTTCTACGGTGGTGGTACATCTGCTGATGTGGTATTAGGTGGTGGTTATGGTTCACAAGAAACAGCTACATACATGTATATGTTGAACACTAACTACATCTTCCTACGCCCACATAAGGAACGCAACTTTGTACCTATCGGTGGCGAAAGACAGTCAATTAACCAAGATGCAATCGTGAAGTTATACGGTTGGGCTGGTAACTTGACAGCTTCTAACAGCTTCCTACAAGGCTTGTTGACAACCTAATAGATTGGGCGAAAGCCCTTTCTAATACCACATTATTTAAGGAAAATATCATGGCATATACCATTACCCCCCTCGCAGGGATTGATTTAGTTGATACACAAACTGTTGCTGAACAAGCATTGAACGGTGGCACAACTCCTACATTTGGCCCATTAGGTGCAGAAGTATTTGCATCAGATGGTCGCCGTTATGTATGGGCAGTAGCAGGTGCAGCTATTACAGCTTCTACTACTACTTGTTCTATTAACGCATCAACCTTTGTAGCTACCGCTTCTGCTGGTACTTACTTAGCACCAACAACCGCAATGGCTTCTGGCGATTATGGTTGGTTCTCAGCAGCTTCCGTTTAATAGGTTATTCCTCTTAAATTGAATATGTAGTAAAACTGGGACTCTCTCACAAGGGGAGTCCCTTTTATTTTTTATAAACCCCAAACCACTTTGGAGAATTAAAAATGGCAATAGAGTCCGATACACAAGGCGCAGATTCACGGTTAGCAGTCCAATTCTATAAAAAAAGCGTTAAGCAAGAAGATGCTTCAAATGAAGCAAATAGACCAATTTTTAAAGAATTTGATTTTGTAAAAATTATGATTCCTGGCGATAATTTGACAGAAATTGATACTTACGCACAAGACTCTCATAAAGCTAGATTTCCCCGTCAATGGGCGCATTATCAAAACCAAGTAGCAAATCATGAAGATATTGTTGGTACGCCTTTAGACCAATGGCCTCAAGTTACCCGTAGCCAAGCCGATGAATTGCGTGGGCTTAAATTTCACACAGTAGAATCTATTGCTGACTGTTCTGACCAACAGCTACAGCGTATTGGTATGGTTGCTGGTATGTCACCGCATAATTTTCGTTTAAAAGCCAAGGCTTTCTTAAATTTAGCCAATGATTCTGCCGAAGTAGCACAAAGAGAAGCAGAATTGCAAGCACTTAAAGAAGAAAATGCTAAAATAACAGCAGAAACCGAGGCGAAGCTATCCAAAATGCAGGAACAAATGGATGCACTACTTGTTGCGGTTGCGGAAAAGACCCCAAAAACCCGTAAACCGAAAGTAGTAGAGGCTTAATATGTCCCAAACGATGCTGCAACTTGTAAATCAAGTTCAAAATGAGTTAAATCTTGCTGTTTCTACTTCTGTAGCGGGAAATCCTAATACAGATGTTCAGCAAATATTATCTTTAATGAATGGTGCTGGCTATGAATTGCTAAAAGAATATGATTGGCAATCATTACAAGTGCAGTATCGTTTTTATACCAAATCTTTGACTGCAAACGGCACTACCACCAATGGTTCTGCCGTATTAATAATGGCTGCTGGCACAGATTTAAGTAATGTTACAAGCCAATGGCAGTTATCTGGTTACAATATTCCGCAAGATACTTATGTAGTATCAGTTGATAATGTGTCAAAACAAATTGTAATGAGTCAAGTAGCTACTGGTACTGACACACAATCTGTTGTTATTGCGCAAACCGCTTATGACCTTCCTGCTGATTTTGAAACTATTACAAATCGCACCCATTGGGACAAATCTAAACATTGGGAAATGTTAGGGCCAGAAGATGCACAGCAATGGCAATGGTTAAAGTCTGGTTACATTTCAACAGGCCCAAGAGTACGCTGGAGAATACTAGATAATCAATTCTGTATTTGGCCTATTATGAATACCCAAGAGTATTTAGGGTGGGAATACAGGTCAAAAGGCTGGGCAAGAAGTTCTGCTGGCGTAATTAAAAACAGCTTTACGGCTGATACAGACACAACTGTATTTGATGATAGAGTATTAGTTCTTTATACAAAACTTAAATATTTTCAAATTAAGTCTTTTGATACTACTGCTTTAACTCAAGATTATCAGCGTTATTTAAGTATTGCTAAAGCTAATGATAAAGGCGCACCTAACTTGTCATTTGCACCATATCCAAGCAAAGTGCTTATTGGTTACGCTAACATACCAGATACAGGCTATGGGTCATGATATTTGGACAAGCTAAAAAGTTTACCGCTAATACTGCTTCTATTACTGCGCCTATAGGTGGATGGAATGCTAGGGATTCTATTGCCCAAATGCCTCCTACAGATGCAGTAACTTTAACTAATTTATACCCTACTCCTACAGATGTTTCTTTAAGAAATGGTTATAGCCGTTATTCTCAATTAACAACCTCTACAGGCGTACAAACTATATCTAGCATTACTTATGTTGGAACAACTGCTACCTTAACTACTGCTTCAGCACATGGTTTAGCCACAGGCGCTAGGGTTTCTATTACAGGAACTACCCCAAGTGAATATAGTGGTATTTTTGTTATTACAGTAACTAGCACTACAAAATTTACTTACACAATGTTGTCTGCACCAACTGGAAATGCAACCGTTGTGGGCGCTTATACAATAGGCCTTACCACTCAAATTAACACTTTAATGAATTATGCAGGGGTAAATTCACAAAAACTATTTGCTGTTGCTGGAACTACTATTTATCAAGTAGATACTCCTGTTGCTGTTAGTGCTTTTACAGTTACAAATGATAAGTTACAACATATTAACTTTTCTAATACTAGCGGTGATTATATTGTTGCTTGTAATGGCACAGATGCCACTATGGTTTATAACGGTTCTGTTTGGTTTAGCCTTGCAAATACTACAACTGCACAGACCATTAGTTCAATTACTAAAGTAGGCACAACTGCTACTTTAACAACTGCTGTAGCACATGGATTAGTAACTGGAAACTATATAACTGTTAGTGGGGCTGCCCCTTCCGCTTATAACGGTTCTTTTGTAGTTACAGTAACAGGTGCTACAACTTTAACTTATACAATGCTTTCTACTCCAGCTACTAATGCAACAACAGTAGGAACTTATACCGTTTTAGGTATTGTAGGCGGTTCAAGTGGTGGCACAAATTACACAATAGATTCTAAAAACTTTATTCATGTAAATTTGTTTAAAAACCGCTTATATTTTACCGAAAAAAATACTATGAAAGTATGGTATTTACCTGTTAGTTCTTTGGGTGGTAATGCTTTCCCATTAGATTTTGGTGGAATAGCTAGAAATGGTGGTTTTATACAGGGCATGGCTACTTGGACTATTGATGCTGGTCAAGGTGTTGATGACTATGCTGTATTTGCTACCAATATGGGTGAAGTTATTGTTTATAACGGCACAGACCCTACAGATGCTGTAACTTGGGCTTTAAAAGGTGTATGGCAATTAGGTTATATTTTTAGCCGTAGGTTCTTTTATAAATGGGCAGGCGACATTTTAATGCTAACCCAAGATGGTTTAGTGCCACTTGCTTCTGCCCTTCAATCTAGCCGTTTAGACCCTAGAATTAACCTTACTGATAAGATTTATTTTGAAATTAGTAAAGAAGCTGATTTATATTCAAACAATTTTGGCTGGCAAGTTATTTATTATGCCAAGCCTAATATGCTTTTAATTAATATCCCTGACCCTGCTGGCACACAACAATTTGTAATGCACACCATTTCTAAGGCTTGGTGCAACTTTACAGGCATTAATACCACCGTATTTGAAATTCATAATGATGACCTTTACTTTGGTGGCGCTGGCTTTTTAGGTAAATATTGGGATGGAAAAGCTGATGATGGCAATCCTATTTCAGCTACTTGCCAACAGGCTTATTCCTATTTTGATGCCCCAGGACAACAAAAACGCTTTACTATGATTCGCCCTACATTTTTAGTTGATACTGGCGCACCTGGAATTTATGCTGGAATTAATACCGATTTTCAGACCCAAAACAATTTAGGTGAAGTTTCGTTTACAAGCGCTGTTCCAACTACCACAGCCGTATGGGATACAGCTACTTGGGACAATAATAATTGGGCTGGAAACTTGATTGTTTACCGTAATTGGCAAGGTGTAAGTGGACTGGGCTATGCCGCAGGGATTAATATGAATATAGTTTCCCAAGGTATTGATGTACATTGGGTTTCTACAGACTATGTGATGGAAAAAGGTACTGTTTTGTAATGCGTAGGGTTACAACCGAAAATCAAGACAATTTAAGACAATGGATTGCCAAAGAAGAAGGTTGTGATTATCCGCAGGAAACAGCGTGTATTGGACAGGAAAAAGACGGCAAATTGATAGCCGTAGTGGGATATAACGGCTTTTTACCCCAATCCTGTCAAATCCATGTTGCCTCTACAGATGTGTATTGGTTAAATAAAGAACTACTATTTGCAATATTTGATTACCCGTTTAACAAATTAAAACTCAATGCTATAATCGCACCTATATATAAGGGCAATGTTAAGTCCTTGAATTTGTGCCGAAAACTTGGCTTTGAACAAATAGCTGATATACCTTATGCCCATTTATATGGGGATTTGGTAGTTATGTTAATGAGGCGTAATCATTGTAAATGGTTACAACAAGGAGAAGGCAATGAGTGCAGTAACTAGTATGTTTGGCGGTGGTCCTAGCGCACCAGCCGTACCTGATTACACAGGTGCAGCAAAAGAAACTGCTGCTGGCAATTTAAAGGCTGCACAAGCAGCAACCGCAGCTAATCGTGTAAGTCAAAATACTGCTTATGGTGGAGTAAATTATTCCCAAACAGGAACGGATGCACAAGGCAATCCCACATGGACTGCTAATCAAACTTTAGCGCCAGGATTACAAGGCGCAGTTGACACATCGCAACAAAATGTAAGCAATCAATATGCCAATCCATTTACGGGTGGCAATTTACCTTCTTATGGCATTAATCCAGGTGAGTCTTATAGCAATGCAATTATGTCAAGGCTTGCCCCTACTCAAGAACATCAATCTGCAATGTCAGACCAATCCCTTGCTAATCAAGGAATTATGCCTGGTTCAGAAGCCTATAACAATGCCAAACGCTTATTAGGCCAAACTCAAAATGACCAATTAACTAGCGCAATAGTTGGTGGTATGAATACTGGTTTGCAAGCTAATCAACAACAATATGGTCAAAATTTACTTAATTACAACAATCCTTTGGCTAATGCGTTAAATATTAAATCATTAGCTACTCCTAACTACATTAATCCTGCACAACAGCAAACAACTGCTGGCCCTGATTTAACAGGCGCATCGCAAGCTACTTACAATGCAAACTTAGCTAATTACAATGCCCAAAATGCTAAAAATGCTGGTGGTATGAGTGGTTTATTTGGTTTAGGTGCTGCTGGTTTAATGTCACCTAAAGGCACATTTAGTGGTTTAGGCGGTTTATTTGGAGGTGGTGGATTAAGTACCGCCGATATTATGAGTGGAGCTGCTGGCACAGGTGGATTTGAATCTGCTGCCTTTTTGCTTTAAGGAAAAATTATGGCTGATATATTTGGACAAGTACCATTAGAAGCGCAACCTGAGTTGCAAGCAATTAATAGACAGCAAGAACTGTCTAAGATGCTATTACAACAAGGTATGCAACAACCACAAGGCCAAATGGTTTCTGGGCATTATGTTGCACCTTCACTTTTACAACATTTACAACCTTTATTTGGCGCTTATGCTGGGTCTAAAGGTATGGAAACGGCAGAAAAACAACAATTAGAATTAGCTAAAACATTAAGACAACAAAAAGGCGAAGCAATTAGCGAATTCCAAAAATTAATGTCTGACCCATTAACTCGTGGTCAAGCTATGCAATTTGCTGCTAAAAATCAATACTTGCAACCTATGGCAGCAGAATTAATGAAGCCACAAAAACTTGGCGAAGGTGAAAATCTTGTAATGCCTAGTATTAGCGGTGGAGAACCTATTAATTTAGCTGGTGGCGGTGAAAAGAAAACTGAATTAATAAGAGATTACAACCAAGCTGTAAGTTCTGGCGCATTTAAAGGGAATATTGTTGATTTTGATTTACAGCGTAGAAATGCTAGTGCTGCTAGAACATCATTAAATGTTCAAAACCAATTACCATTTAAAGAACAAATCCAAAAAGAAGCCGCAAGCGGATTAATGAAAAACTTTGAAACATTGCAAAATGTGCCTTCTGCATTGGCAAACATGGACAAAATGGTTTCTTTGTCTAAACAACCTATTTATGCAGGTGTTGGTGGCGAAACTAAATTGCAAATTGCTAAATTATTTAATAACAACTTTGGTACAAATATTTCACCAGAAACAGTTAAAAATACTGAAGAATTTAAATCTGCTGCTTATATGGGCATTATGGATAATCTTAAAAAGACAGACTCCAACCCAACAATGGCACAGCAAAATGCACTTAAAGAAGCTATTGGTAGTTTGGGTACAGACCCTGCTGCTATTCCAAGAGTTGTCAATGTAATGCGTGATGTATTAATTAATAAAGCAATGCAACATAATAGCCTTGTTCAACAAACTATGCAAAATGGCGTTCAATATCCATATAGCATTGAAGTACCATTACCAAAAGCCGCACCTGTACCAAGCGGTAATGTGCGTTCTTTAGCTGACGAAATTCTTGGTAGGAAACCACAATAATGTCTAGTGCTGACGATTACGCTAAATGGATTGTTGATAATCAAAAGTTATCTGGCACTCCTGAATTTAATACTGTTGCCCAAGCCTATCAAATGGCAAAAGCAGAAGAAACTGCGCCTGCACAATTACAAAAAACAGAAATACCTGCATATCAATCCGCTATTGTAGGTGCTGGAAAAGGAATAACTGACCCATTATTGGCTGCTGGTCAATATATGGGCGGTAAACCTGCCGAATATTCTAATTTAATATTAAACAAAATGAAACCGTTTCAAGAGGCTAACCCAATGACATTTGGTGCTGGTCAAATTGGTGGCGGTGTATTGTCTGGTGGCGCTTTAATGAAGGGCGCTGGCATGATTCCTAGTTTTGCTAAAGCAAGCCCTTATTTGCAAGCTGCTGGAGTTGGCGCTGTAGCTGGTGGTTTAACACCTAATGAACAAGGCAAAACAGGTATTGAAGCTATTTCAGAAGTGCCACAAAAAGCTATGTATGGTGCTGGTGGTGGAATTATAGGAACTGGTTTAGGTCGTACTGTTGCCAATGTTGTAGGCCCTAACTTAGACGCTGCTGTTAAAAAATTAATTGGCGAAGGCGTTAATTTAACCCCTGGGCAAATGATAGGTGGTGTTGCCCAAAGGTTAGAAGATAAATTAACTAGCGTACCTTTACTTGGCGATATTATTCAATCATCAAGAACAAAAGGTATTGAAGAATTTAACAAAGCTGCATATCGCAGGGCATTAGAGCCTATTGGTGGCAAAGTGCCTGAATCTACAGGTCGTGCTGGCATGGAATCTGTTAAAACTCAATTAAGCAATGCTTATGATGATTTATTGCCTAAATTAACTTACAAACCTGACAATATTCTTTTAAACAATCTTACAAACCTTCAAAAAGAAATTACTGGAATTACACCAGAAAATGCAAAAAAAGTTTCAGATACGGTATTTGATGTTATTAGTAGCAGAGTTGATAAAAATGGTGAAATTAAAGGTGAAGTGTTTAAAGTTGTAGAAGAAAAATTAGGCGGTCTTGCTAAAACATATAAAGCAAGTCAAGATGCAGACCAAAAACTTATGGGCGATGCTTATGCTACTGCTTTGGGTGAATTGCGTCAAAATTTAACTAGAAATAATCCTCAATTTGCCGAACAATTAAATAAGATAAATACTGGTTTTGCTAACTTTGCACGATTGCGTGGCGCTGGCTCTATGGCTAATACGCAAGAAATGTTTACTCCTAGTCAATTAGCAGCAGCAGTAAAATCTGCCGATAAATCTTCTGGAAAAGGCGCAACTGCTACAGGTAAAGCATTGATGCAAGACTTATCTGATGCTGGTGTACAAGTTCTTCCAGGGAAAATTCCCGATACAGGTACTGCTGGAAGGTCTGCTCTTAATGCGCTTGCAGGCGCTTTATTGGGTGGCGGTGGTGCTTCAGCATATCAATCACACCCCGTAGCTACAGGAACTGCTGCTTTATTAGGAACTGTTGCTGCTGCGCCTTATGCACCTGGGGTTCGTAATTTAATTACAATGATGGGTGGAAAACGCCCAGAAGCAATACAAAAATTAGCAGATTTTATTCGTGAGTCATCACCATATTTAGCTGCTTCAGGAGCACAAAAAGCAGTAGAAAAATCGGAGAATAGATAATGAGTAGAAACGGTAGTGGTACTTACAACCTGCCTACAGGCAATCCTGTAACAACTGGCACAGCAATTACCTCTAACTGGGGTAATACTACTATGTCAGATATTGCTACTGCTTTGACAGGAAGTATAGCCGCAGATGGTCAAACTCCTGTAACTGGCAATTTGCAGATGGGTAACAATAAAATTACTGGCATGGCTGAACCAACTTCTTCTCAAGATGCCACTACAAAGTCTTATGTAGATGCTGGTTTAGCTGCTTTAATTACAGTACCTTCAGGTTCTATGTTTATGTGGCCTACAGTTACTAGCCCTACAGGGTGGCTAATTTGTAATGGTTCTGCTATTTCCCGTACAACTTACGCTACTCTATTTGCTGTTATTAGCACAACTTATGGCGTAGGTGATGGTTCTACTACCTTTAATCTTCCTGATTTGCGTGGTCGTTCACCATTTGGTGTAAGCACTTCTTATGCTTTGGCAAGCACAGGCGGTTCTGCTGATGCAGTTGTAGTAACCCATACCCATACTGCAACTTCTACCGTTACAGACCCAGGCCATAACCATACAATTCAACCTTCTACACAAGGTTCTGGTGGTTCTGCTGGAGTTCAAGGTGCTTTTTGGACTGGTGGAACAACAAGCACAGCAACAACTGGAATTACAGTTGCTACATCTAATGCAAATGCTGGTGTAAGTGGTACAGGGGCTAATTTGTCACCATACCTTGCAATTAACTTTATTATTAAGGTTTAATATGAACTTTACATTTACTTGGATATTGGATAAGTTTGGCTTTCAACCTAAGATTGAAATAACTCCTAAGCCTGTTGCTAAAAAACCTGCCGCTAAAAAACCAGCAGTTAAAAAAACTGTACGAAAGAAATCGTGATGGCTACCCTGACAGAAAAAGAGATTGAGGATATTGTTGAAAAAGTAACTGAACGGGTTATTGAGAATGTCTATACCTCTGTTGGCAAGTCAGTCGTTACTAAATTTTTTTGGTTTATGGGCGTTGCAGCCATAGGACTTGTAACTTACTTAGCTGGCGTAGGCCATATAAAGGTGGGCTAATAATGTGGACTACGGAATATCAGAAGGCATTAAAGGACTTTCAAGCAGTCTTGACGCAAGCAGAGATGCAAGTAAAAGCCTATCTAAGTCTATTGAAAACATACAGCAAGATGGACTGGATGTCGCCCAAAAGCAAGCCAACGAAAGACTCAGACTAAGGCGAGAAGCTGAAGTAAAAAAGGAACGGGCATTAATTAAGGCTTTAGACTCTTGGAAGCACAAAAAACAAATAAGTGATGAAGAAGCTAAGTTAAAGATTGATTTTGTAAAGAAGTATGGTGCAAAAGAATGGGAAGCGGTGCTAAAGATTAAGTTAGATATAGAAAATATGCAACGCAAAGACAATGAAGAATTCCAGCATGATTTAAAAGCAGTTAGACGGGTTCAAGTATGGTGTTTTGTTGTTGCATTAATTGTTACTTTGTGGCTTAAATTTGTTTTAGGAGCTTTTTAAATGTTTCCATTAGATGCACTACTCAATATTGGCGGTAAGATTTTAGATAAAGTCTTTCCTGACCCTGCACAAGCTGAACAAGCTAAACTCAAATTGTTAGAAATGCAACAAAATGGCGAATTAGCCCAAATTGCAGCAGATACCGCAGAACAACAAGAATTGACCAAAAGACAGCAAGCCGACATGGCTTCTGACTCTGTATTATCTAAAAACATTCGCCCAGCTACCCTTGTATTTATTTTAGTTGTCTACTCCACTTTTGCCATGATGTCTGCATGGGATATAGAAGTAAACAACAATTATGTAGAGTTGCTTGGACAATGGGGTATGCTTATAATGTCTTTTTACTTTGGTGGTCGTACTTTAGAAAAAATTATGGATATGAAAAAAGATGTCAAGTAATTTTCAAGAGTGTTTAGATTTAGTATTAAAGTCTGAAGGTGGTTGGGTAAACAATCCAGCAGACCCTGGCGGGGAAACAAATCTAGGGGTCACCAAGCGTGTTTGGGAGGAGTATGTAGGTCATGCCGTACAAAGCCTTAAAAAGCTAACCAAGGACGATGTAGCCCCTTTGTATGAACTTAAATACTGGAGACCTTGTTATTGTGAAGTATTACCTAGAGGACTCGATTTTGTTGTCTTTTCAATGGGTGTTAACGCAGGGCCAGGAAGAAGCGTTAAATTGCTTCAGCAGTCTATTGGCTGCGTACCTGACGGAGTTATCGGCCCAAGAACAAGAGAACTTATTTCCGCCAGTAATAGTGC
>Ga0209191_1000770_pt1 | contig 23313 bp, 17 predicted proteins | sample S_130626_EF_Meta_FD_187320 | JGI IMG/M metagenome (GOLD analysis project Ga0209191, IMG submission 187320) | Freshwater microbial communities from Lake Simoncouche, Canada to study carbon cycling - S_130626_EF_MetaG (SPAdes) (version 2) | ecosystem: Environmental > Aquatic > Freshwater > Lake ...
CTCCAAATGATTGGAAACTGATTTCGGATTTTTTTTGACTAGCATATGGCAACAATGATTGGTTTAACAGGAGGGATTGGTTCAGGGAAATCGGTGGTCGCAAAAGTATTTGCAACCCTTGGTATTCCTGTGTTCAATGCCGACGAAGCAGCCAAGCATATCATGCAAACTAGTCCTGAGATGAAAGCAAAATTGATTGAACAGTTTGGGGCTGATATTTATAACGAGTCTGGATTGGATAAAGAAAAACTTGCAGCCATTGTGTTCAATGATGCTTTCCAATTACAATTACTGAATGCCATTGTACATCCAGTGACCATTCAAGCTGCTAAAGATTGGGCAGCAAAACAAACTAGTCCTTACGTCATTAAAGAAGCCGCATTGATTTTTGAATCGGGTGCGGCAGATGGATTATCAAAAGTAATTGGTGTGACAGCACCTTTGTCACTTAGAACACATAGGGTGATGCAAAGAGATGGCATCACAAAAGAACAAGTAGATGCGCGTATGCGCAATCAAATTTCGGATACCATTAAAATGCGCTTATGCGATTATGTGATTGAGAATAACAATCAACAAATGGTCATTCCACAAGTCTTAGCAATTGACAAAGCGATTAGAGCGGCTTTATAATTTTATAACACCAACGTTTTAATCTTCCTTCAAAATCAAATGGCGTAGTGGCTTTAGTGATGTCTTTGATTTGATCACTCTTTATTTGTTCGGCGTCAATGATGAACTGCGTAAAGTTGGTGCTAAAATACAAGATACCTCCTGGCTTCATTGCTTTCAACATATCATTGATCAATTCTACATGGTCTCTTTGAATGTCTAAAATATCCTTCATTCTTTTACTATTGCTAAAGGTAGGAGGATCCATCACCACTAAATCATAAAAATTGACTGGTAATGTTTTTAAATATTGCTTGACATCTGCATGAATAAATTGATAGGCGGATGAAGGGGCTATTTGATTGATTTTAAAATTTTCTTCACTCCAACTTAAATAAGTTTTAGATAAGTCGACCGAAGTCACTGATTTAGCACCTGCTTTTGCTGCATACACAGAAAAAGAACTGGTATAAGAAAACAAATTTAAAAAATGCGTATCCTTTGCTTCAGCTTGAACCATTTGTCTAGTGACACGGTGGTCTAAAAATAAACCAGTATCTAAATAGTCGGTCAGGTTGACTAAAAATTGTAAACCATTTTCTTGTACGGTGATAATTTTTGATTCAGTCACTGCTTCTTTTTCGTATTGTCCTTCACGATGTGACATACGCTTGCGCAATTTCACATACATATGATCTATAGGTACACCAGTCATTTCGGAAACAATTCTTTTAGTTTCATTGAACCAAATCTCATGTTCCTCGTCTGTTAAAGCATGTCGTCTGTTGTATTCAGCGATATAAATAAAGTCCTCATAAAATTCCACACAAATGGGGAATTCTGGTAAGTCATGGTCATAAAGTCTCCAGCAAGAAACATGAAGTCGCTTTGCTTGTTTTAAACGATGCTTATAGTTTTTAAGCAATCGATTTTCAAACATTTGAAATTTTTCACTCGTCATTTTAATGTAGCCAATGCTTCTCTAATTCTTGCCCATGCTTTTTCAATATTCTCCATGCTATTTGCAAAAGAGAATCTTACACAATGCGGTTCTCCAAATGCATCCCCCATCACAGAAGAAACATGTGCCGTATTCAATAAGAACATACTAAGGTCTGATGCATTTTTAATTGTTTGTTGTCCATCTGATTTGCCATAATAACTACTGACATCTGGGAAGACATAGAACGCGCCTTCGGGTGCAAAACATTTAAATCCAGGCATCGCATTGACCAATGCCAATGTTGTAGTACGACGGCGAGTGAATTCTTCTGTCATTGCGATTGATGGTTTCAAATCGCCCACGAGTGCAGCCACAGCAGCTTTCTGTGTGATAGAACTAGTGCCTGAAGTGAATTGGCCTTGTAATTTCTCCATCGCTTTGGCTAAAGTAATATTAGATGCAGTATATCCTAAACGCCAACCGGTCATTGCAAAACCTTTACTCAATCCATTAATGACAATCACCTGATCTTTGATCTCACTGAACTGTGCAATACTTTCGTGCTTACCAATAAAGTTGATGTATTCATAAATTTCATCCGATAAGATGGTGATTTGAGGATATTTTTTAAACAAGTTCGCCAATGCTTGCAATTCTGCTTTGCTGTATACCGCTCCAGAAGGATTGCAAGGAGAGGAGAACATAAACACTTTTGTTTTAGGTGTAATGGCAGCTTCAATTTGTGCTGGGGTTGCTTTGAATCCAGCTTCAACAGTGGTTCTAATTTCAACCACTTTACCACGGGCAATTTTTACCAATTCAGAATAAGTCACCCAATAAGGCGTAGGGATGATCACTTCTTCACCTTCATCTACTAAAGCCAATATTGCATTGGCTAAACTTTGCTTTGCACCGGTTGATGTAATGATTTGATCGGGGGTATAATCTAAATTGTTGTCTCTTTTTAATTTAGTACAAACGGCTTCTCTTAAATCTAAAAAACCTGCTACTGGGGTATAGTGACTCCAGTTATCATTGATGGCTTTGATCGCAGCATCTTTAATATGCTGTGGCGTGTCAAAATCTGGCTCACCTAAGCTTAGGTCAATTACATCAACACCTGATGCCCTTAATTCACGACCTAATTTGGCCATTTTTAAAGTTTCTGGTTCACTAAATCTGTTTAAAAGAGAAGATAATTGCATGGAGTATTATTTGTAACTCGAATTTCGCAAATTATTATCAAATAGCAACCCTTTTTACTTTCCATTTAGGATTAAATTATGCCCTAATTGTGCATATCTACTGTAAACTCACTTAAATTTGTTTTACTTATGGAAAAGTTTATCTCTGTGTTCGATATGTTTAAAATTGGTGTAGGACCTTCAAGTTCACATACCCTAGGGCCTTGGTTGGCGGCAAAACATATGATCAAAAGGATTAGTGCGGCATCTGATATCAAAAATATCAATGCATTGCATGTTTACCTATATGGTTCATTGGCTAAAACCGGTAAGGGACACGGAACAGATACTGCTATTTTAATGGGCTTGCAAGGGGAAGATCCTGTTACAACGGACACCCTTTTGATTGCGCAAAAAGTTCAAAATATTAAGGACACGCATCATATTTTATTAGATGGAGTTCATGAGATTGAATTCAACTACAACAATCATTTAGTTTTTTTAAAGGATAAAAGTTTGCCCTATCATCCCAATGCCATGCAATTTGTGGTTGAATTAAAGGATGCAGTAAAAACCTATACTTATTATTCGGTTGGAGGCGGTTTTATTGAAACTGAAGCTTCAGAAGATGGCTTAGAGCTAGGCCATTTAATAGAAGATAAAAAGGAAACAAATATCGAAGTGCCCTTTAATTTTTTTTCAACCAACGATTTAATTCATTGGTGTATTAAAACTGGTTTACCAATTTCTGATATTGTTAGAGAAAACGAAAAACAATTGCATACGGAGCAAGCTTTGGAAGAAGGTTTGGATGGATTATGGAAGACAATGCTGGATTGTATTTATAAAGGCGTGCATGCGAATGGTATTTTACCAGGAGGGTTACAAGTGCACAGAAGAGCATCTGATTTGAATGCTAAATTATTAAAGCAAAATATTCAAGTGAATGGATCCAATACAAATAGTAATGTTGTAGTTAACGATGAGGTAACAAATACAATTGAACAATGGATGCAACAAATTCAAAGTGGTGGTGGGGACTTTTCTTATATACTAGATTGGGTGAGTTGTTTTGCATTGGCCGTGAACGAAGAGAATGCAAGTTTTGGTAGGGTAGTCACTGCACCTACGAATGGCGCTGCTGGAGTGATTCCTGCAGTGTTAATGTATGCGATTAATTTTTGTAATAAAGGAACTCAACAAGACATTCATAAATTTTTATTGACTGCAAATGCCATTGGTATTTTATTTAAAAACGGTGCGACTATTTCTGCAGCGATGGGTGGATGTCAAGCAGAGATTGGGGTTTCATCAGCGATGGCCGCAGCAGGTTTAACAGAATTATTAGGGGGTAACCAACGACAAGTATTAATGGCAGGAGAGATTGCTATGGAACATCATTTAGGATTAACCTGTGATCCGGTGGGTGGATTGGTACAGATTCCATGTATTGAACGCAATACGATGGGTGCTATCAAAGCCATTACAGCAGCGCAATTGGCATTGCAAAGTAAACCAGATTATGCCTTGGTAAGTTTAGATAAAGTAATACACACCATGTGGCAAACCGCATTGGATATGAATGTAAAATACAAAGAGACTGCAGACGGTGGATTGGCGATGCAGATTCCAATTGGATTAGCAGAATGTTAAATTAGAATTAGTATTTAAACTTTATCAAAATTGAATTTCGATTAAGTATTAATTTAAGCTTCAATAGCTGCTTCATCAACCAAACTAAAATCTTGGATTACATTGTACAATGTGCCACGTTCAATTGGTGTTCTTTTTGCTTGTTTGATAAGTCTTACCAATTCTAAAGTCGTCATAGCAGGATTTTGTTCTTCGCTTCCAGCCATGGAGTAAATTTTAGTAGTATCATCGATGGTGCCATCAATATCATTCACACCATAACTTAATGTCAATTGAGCCACCTGTCTGCCTAGCATGGGCCAGTAAGCTTTCACATGCGGGAAATTATCCAAATACAATCTTGAGATCGCATACATTTTTAAATCTTCTAGCATGGTGGATTCTGGCACATCATGCATTTCATTGTCTTTGTTTCTAAACTTAAGTGGGATGAATGTATTGAACCCTTTTGTTTGATCTTGTAATTGTCTTAGGCGTTCCATATGATCTACACGGTGTTCGTATTTTTCGATATGGCCATACAATAAAGTAGCATTGCTATGCATACCAAGTTCATGTGCAGTTTGATGAATTTCCAACCAGCCATTCGCATCCACTTTATCGTCACAAATAATGGTACGAACATCGGGATGAAAAATTTCGGCACCACCACCAGGCAATGAATCCAATCCTGCTTCATGTGCCAAGCGCATCCCTTCTTGAATCGATACTTTGGCTTTACGGAACATATAATCCAATTCAACTGGCGTAAATGCTTTGATATGTAATTCGGGACGATGGGCTTTTATGGCGCGCATCAAGTCCAAGAAAAATGCTAAAGTTAATTTAGGATGTACACCACCTACTATATGCACTTCGGTTACAGGTTTGCCATCATAAGAACGAACAATATCCATCATTTGGTCTATCGTTAATTCCCATCCTTCTTCTTTATGCGCATATAATTTTGAATATGAACAAAACTTACAAGAGAAGACGCAGACATTGGTTGGTTCTATATGAAAATTGCGGTTGAAATAAGTAATATCTCCATGTAATTCATTTCTTTTCCAGTTGGCCAATGCACCTACATAAGGAAGAGAGGATTTTTCGAATAAGGCAACACCATCTTCAAAACTGATACGTTCGTTTTGAATGATTTTTTGACCGATGGTTTTTAAAATTGGATCAGCTTGCGCATCTACCAGAACTTGAATTTGTGCCTTGTTCATATACGATGAAATTAGGCCACAAAGTTAGTCAATAAGCACTTGATTACCATCTTATGTTTAAAGTCTTTCCTTATAATTAGAATAAGCTTTAACCGTGAATGTACAACTGGTATTTAAAAATTAACCTATTAAAATACCCGCAATACTTGCAGACAAATAGGAAGCTAAGGTTCCAGCTAATAGCGCTTTAAGGCCTAATTCAGCTAGGTCTTTACGGCGAGATGGAGCAAGTTCTCCAATACCACCAATCAACATACCCACACTACTAAAATTGGCAAAACCACAAATTGCGATACTCACAATTAATAAACCTTTTTCGGTTACAATTGGGATCACTTTGCTGGTTAAACTTTTAAACGCAACAAATTCATTGATGGTTAATTTTTGACCTAATAGTGTGGCTGCATTTTGTATATCCACAGTTGGAATACCCATTGCCCAAGCCATTGGATAAAATAACTTACTAAAAATAAAATTCAAGCTTAAATCTAGATTGGCACTAAACAGATGTCCAATTTTTAACAAGCTCCAGTCCACTAAAGCAATTAATGCAATAAAACCAATCAACATCGCAATTACGTTCATGGCAATTTTAAAACCATCTCCTGCACCGTGTGTGATCGCGTCGATGGTGTTGCTATACTGACTTTTTACTTCTAAAGTCACTTTACCCATTGTTTGAGAAACTTCCGTCTCTGGGAATAATATTTTTGCAATGACCAATGCACCCGGTGCGGCCATCAAACTTGCTGTGATTAATTTTGGTGCTAAATCCATACCTGCCTGCGCACCCATGTTTGCATATACCACCAATATACCACCAGCAATACAAGCCAAGCTTCCACTCATGCTCGCTAAGATTTCACTTTTGGTCATAGTTGGTAAATAGGGACGTATCATTACCTGCGCTTCTACCTGTCCAACAAATGCACTCGCCACATTACTAAGCGCTTCTGCGCCACTCACACGCATAATAAAATTCATTGCTTTGGCAATCACAGAAATGATGCGTTGCATTATACCAAAATGATAAAACAAAGCAACTAAAACACATACTAATATTATGGTCGCAGTCACGTTGAAAGCAAAAACAAAACCACCATTGGTAAAATCGGTTGCGCCAGCAGGACCCATCGCGGCAACACCTCCGTATACAAATGCCGCACCTTGACGCGCAAATTCTTCGATCTTACCCATGCCTTTTCCTAAAATCTGAAAGAATCTTGTAATGGCTGGTATTTTTAAGATCAAAATCCCAATGGTTAATTGAAGGGCTAATCCACTTAGTACTAAACGGTAGTTGATATTTTTTTTATTGTTAGAAAACAAAAAAGCAATCATTAAAATCAATACAATGCCAATCAGGCCTTGGAATCTATCCATGGGGTTAATTTAGGAAAGGAAGGTAATTAAATTATTGTTATTTTTTTGATTAGAGTACATAAAAAATCCCACTCAGTTGAATGAGCAGGATTTCTTATAATCTGTTATTTCAATTACATGTGAGATTGGATCTTTTTGTCTAAAACAGCCTTTGGTACAGCACCAATTTGCTTGTCTACCACTTGACCACCTTTTACAAAAAGGATTGCAGGAATTGAAGTGATACCAAAATTAGTACTCAATGTAGGATTCACATCCACATTCACTTTACCTATATTCACTTTTCCTTCGTACTGAACAGCTAATTCTTCGATCACTGGTCCAATTGCACGACATGGGCCACACCATTCTGCCCAAAAATCGATTACACTTAGTTTGTCACTTTCAATCACTGTTTGTTGAAAGTTCGCGTCTGTAAATTCTAATGCCATAATTGTATATTTATATTTTTCTTGTTCTTTATTCTTGTAGTACAAAATTAGCTCCAAACTTTAATATCTGCCATCTTGACTTTTCCACTTAAAAATCCCTCATTGGGGACAATTAGTTGGCTAGTTTCACCTGAACGTTTAATTCTGGGTTCAGGTCTAAGAATTGTACAAATTCATCATTGATCAAAAAGCCTTTTTCTATCGTTAATAAGCTTGCAGCTAGTTGCTCCCTTGGTTCTACAAAAGTAATTTTTAGAGATGTCCTCCCTGGGTTTGCTTTAATATTTTTTTCAAAAAAATCAATCATATCAGCCCTAAGATTCGCTGGATGCAAACTCAGTTCCACCGTTCGGGTTTGCATTTGCTTCACCGTTTCTAATAGAGACATATTCTGCAACTTAAATTCAAAATTATTGGGTTGGTTGAATCTGTTTCTGAAGGAACCATTGATACATACTTTTTGTCCCACTTCTAAATAGTTCTGAAACTTTACATAATCCTCGCTCCATAAAATGAAATCTGTCTTGCCTGTAAAATCTTCAATCGCAAATGATCCAAAGTTTTTACCGGTTTTCGTGATCCTATGTTGCACATCTGTTACCAGTCCTGCGAGCTTAAAGTTTTTTCCTAGGTTATTGGGGAAACTAATTAAGTTGTCTTTGACCTCGTTGTATTCATTGATAGGAGTAAAAGCGTAATGCTTCAATTCAAAATTAAAATGGTCTAAAGGATGCCCACTCATGAACATACCCGTGATATCTTTTTCGTGGTCTAATTTTTCGGTCAAAGTCCATTCCTCACAGAGGGCTAATTTAGGGATAGGCACTTGCATGGCAGATGGTAAATCACCAAAAAGGGTATTGGTAGAGCCTGTTGTCATAGACTGAATCGCTTGCGCATAGGCAATTAATTTTTCCATCCCATTGGTGCGATCTCCATCACCTGTATTAAAATATTGTGCACGGTGGTATTCAGGGAAACAATCAAATGTACCTGAGTAAGCTAAACTTTCTAATGATTTTTTATTCACCGCTCTTGACAAGACACGTTTAATAAAATCAATCATGGTCTCAAAATGTCCTCCTTTATTACGCTCTATAATAATGGCTTCAATAGCTGCTTCACCAACGCCTTTTAATCCGCCTAATCCAAAACGTATTTCTCCATTTTTATTGACAGAGAAACCTTGTAAGGATTCATTGATATTTGGACCCAAAACTTTTATGCCCATGCGTTTACACTCTTCCATAAAGAAGGTGATTTTATCGATACTACCTGCATGGTTTAAAACGGCAGACATATATTCACCAGGATAATGTGCTTTTAGGTAGGTTGTTTGATAAGCCACATAAGCATAACATGTAGAATGCGATTTATTGAATGCGTATTGTGCAAATGCCTCCCAGTCTGTCCAAATTTTATCTAAAGCTTTTTCTGGATGGCCATTCTTCACAGCGCCTTCCACAAACTGCGCTTTCATTTTATCCAATACCGACTTTTGTTTTTTACCCATGGCTTTACGCAGTACATCCGCATCTCCTTTAGTAAAGCCAGCAATTTTTTGACTCAGCAACATTACTTGCTCTTGGTACACCGTAATTCCATAAGTGTCCGATAATATTTCCTCCATAATTGGAAGGTCATATTGAATGGTTTCACGACCATGTTTACGCTCAACGAAATTTGGGATATAGGCCATCGGACCAGGACGGTACAAGGCGTTCATAGCAATTAAGTCGGCAAATTTATCTGGCTTTAACTCACGTAAATATTTTTGCATGCCCACACTCTCAAATTGGAACGTGGCATTTGTTTCGCCTCTTTGGTATAAATGAAAAGTTTTTTCGTCGTCTAAAGGAATCGTATCCAAGTCGATGGTAATACCATGGTTTTGTTTGATTAACTGTAAAGCCGTTTTTAAAATAGAAAGGGTTTTTAAACCCAAGAAGTCCATTTTAATTACCCCTGCTTCTTCAATCACAGAACCTTCAATTTGCGTCACCCATAATGTAGAATCTTTTGCAGTGGCCACCGGCATAATTTCGGTCAAGTCACTTGGTGCAATGATGATACCTGCAGCATGAATACCAGTGTTACGTATAGAACCTTCTAAACGTTCTGCTTCATGCAATACGGCGGCTCTTAAATCATTGCCTGCATAAATTTCTCTTAGCTTTTTAATATTGTCAATATCGTCCGACTGATACCCTTCTTTTTCGGCTAAAGATTTTTCGCCTTCTTTAACTGTGATGGGCGCGTGCAAACAACGATTGAGTTCGGTGCCTGGTTTGTCTGGAACCAATTTTGCTAATAAGTTGGATTCTGATAAAGGCAAATCCATCACACGTGCCACATCCTTGATACTACTTTTAGCCGCCATCGTGCCATAAGTAATAATTTGTGCAACTTGTTCCTTGCCATATTTTTCTACCACATAATCAATTACTTTCTGACGGCCTTCATCATCAAAGTCCGTATCAATATCGGGCATGCTCTTACGATCCGGATTTAAGAAACGCTCAAAAAGTAATTGGTATTTAATGGGGTCAATATTGGTGATGCCAATACAATAGGCCACCACAGAGCCTGCTGCAGATCCACGACCAGGGCCCACAAACACATCCATCTCACGTCCTGCTTTAATGAAATCACTCACAATTAAGAAGTAACCAGCAAAGCCCATGGTTTGAATGGTGAACAATTCAAAATCAATTCTTTCTTGAATTTCTGCAGTAATAGCATCGTATCTTTTATGTGCACCTTCCCAAGTAATATGTTTTAAAAACTCCCACTGATTCATATTGGCTTCCTTATGAATCTGAAAACTTTTTGGTATCGGGAAAGCGGGTAGGAGGATGTCTTTCTTTAAATTCAATACTTCCACTTTATCTACAATCGCATTGGTATTGTCAATGGATTCTGGAATATCACTAAACAACTCAATCATTTGGGATTGGGTCTTAAAATAAAATTTATTATTCGGAAACTTGAATCTTCTATTTTTAATTTGAAGTTCGTCGTTTACAAAATCATCGAATCCTGGAGTAGATTGTTTTTCGCCTGTGTTAATACATAATAAGATATCATGCGCATTGGCATCATCTTCGTTGATATAATGACTATCATTAGTAGCAATCACACTTACTTTATGTTTTTTTGAAAACTTTAGTAAGGTATTGTTAATGATTTCTTGTTCTGGTATTTCATGTCTTTGGATTTCGATATAATAATCTTCACCAAATAAATCCAACCACCATTTAAATTCTTTTTCTGCTGCTGCCTCACCATCTCTTAAAATGGATTGAGGCACATGCGCTCCAATACAACAAGTGGTGGCAATAATACCTTCGTGGTATTTTTCAATAAGCTCTTTATCGATTCTTGGGTACTTGCTATACATCCCTTCGATATACCCTAAAGAAGTTAGTTTAATCAGGTTTTGATATCCCACGGCATTCTTGGCCAATAAAACTTGGTGAAAACGATCGTCCTTATGTTCCTTGGTAAATTGTTTGATATGTCGGTCTTTCACCACATAAAATTCACAACCAACAATTGGTTTTACAGTGGGTGCTAAAATATCTTTTCCATTCGCATCCTTGCCAATCACTTTGGTATTTTTCCAAGCCTGACTTACAAAATTAAATGCACCAAACATATTCCCGTGATCGGTGATCGCCAATGCAGGCATTTCGTCCTTGATCGCTTTTTTATATAAACCATCTATAGAGGCCGCACCGTCTAATAGTGAATATTGGGTATGAACATGTAAATGGGAAAACTTGGGCATTTGGGATATCGGGATAAGGCACAAATATCGTAAAAAAGCAGGGCTTAAACGGGCTTAATTTTCCACAAAAATGGGTTAAAATCTGCTGCTTTGAGTCTATTTTAAGGTTCTTGCCTTATCTTGCCAATCATGCAAAAAGGGACTATAACGATATTGGGTCTGGTATGGATGATGGCAATGATGTCAAGCTGTACCACTATGTCTAAGTTCACGCAGTCTGTCAAAGCAAAAACGGCACAGATTAAAGCAAAGCCTAAAAGAAGTTTGCCGGCTGTTGTTGCTGTTCCAGAAACCTCCAACGATAACATTGAATTTTTAGATAATATATCGGTGAAACCAGGTAGGGTGTATATGAAAAAAGCATCTGATGCCTTAGAAGCAGAACCTGTTTTGTCTAAACCAGAACGCAAGGATAGAATGCCAGATAATTTAACCGATGTAGAAAAATCCAATTGGTTACAATTAAAGTATTCCATTCAAATGGACATAGCGGTAGAAGAAATTAGCAATATCCCCTTGCTTCAAAAAATAGATGAATGGTGGGGCACGCCTTATGTATTAGGTGGTTCAAGTAAAAGAGGGGTGGACTGTTCTTATTTTACATTGGATGTGATGAATGCTATTTACAATACCAATTTAAAAAGAACAGCAGCAGAACAATATACACAAAGTGAAAAAATTGATTGGTCTGATTTAAAGGAAGGGGATTTGATTTTCTTTAAAACAGATGGTAGTCGTTCTATTTCGCATGTAGGTATTTATATGACCAATAATAAATTTGCACATGCTTCCACCAGTCAAGGTGTGACCATTAGTGATTTATCAGAACCTTATTGGCAAAAACGTTTGTACAGTTTAGGCAGGGTGCTTAAGAACTAATTCACCTCCGCTAATTTAATGTAGTATTGACGCTCGATCGTCTTTACAAAATCCTGTAAATTAAAATTAGGTTCTTGAATTAAACGTTGCTGAGGTTGATAGTCCATTGGCATAAAACTATATTTTTTACCCAAATAATTAAAGTGCAAAGGCAAATTAAATCCAGTCACACAATTTTTATATTCGTAGGTCAATATTTTTTCTTTTTCGTTGTAGCTATAATTCAACACTGGAATTTGTATAGTTCTTAAATATTGGTCAAATACTTTTTGAAATCCAAAACCAGCACGTATAGAAATATAATTTTCAACTTGTTCAGTTGTTACCGTTTGATGGTAAAATTGTTTATTCAATCCAATTAATATATTTCTGAACAAACTATCATTATTGATAGCGTGACGAATAGAATGTAATAAATTAGCGCCTTTAGAATACATATCTCCACTACCTTCTTGGTTGACTCCATATGCGCCAATGATTGGGATATCGTTTTTGATATTTTTACGGATGCCATAATTGTATTCATTTCCAGCTTGCTTGCCATAAAAATATTCCGTGAATAAGGTTTCAGAATAATTGGTAAAACCTTCGTGTACCCACATGTCTGCAATATCTTTGGTTGTAATATTATTAGCAAACCATTCGTGTCCACTTTCATGCACAATAATAAAATCCCATTTAAGACCCCAGCCTGTGCCAGATAAATCTCTTCCTAAATAACCATTCATAAATTTATTTCCATAGGCCACAGCAGATTGATGTTCCATGCCTAAATGCGGACTTTGCACCAATTGGTATCCATCTTCATAAAACGGATAAGGCCCAAACCAATATTCAAATGCCTCTAACATTTTCGGCACTTGTTTAAACTGTTCAACTGCTTTAGAAGAATCGGAACGAAGCACCCAATAACTCAAATCTAGTTTTCCTTTTAATCCTTTATATGTTTCCTTCCATCCAACATAATCTCCAATGTACGGAATGATGTTATAATTGTTGATAGGATTGGTTACCTGCCAACTGAATCGATTGTTATTATTTATATTAACCATATTCGTCTCCGCAACTTTTCTACCATTGCCAATGGCAATGATATTTTTGTCTTTAGGGACTTGAATGGTTAATTGAGCGCCTTCTTCTGGTTCATCGGACTGATGGTCTTTACAAGGATACCAAACTGATGCACCTAAGCCCTGACAAGCCACAGACATCCAAGGTTGTCCATTGGTATCTTTCTTCCATATCCATCCACCATCCCAAGGAGGTCGAGTTGCTTCTTTTGGAACGCCATGGTAAAATATAGTCAAACCAAATTGTTTTCCTTTTGGAATTTGTTTTTCAATTTGTGCAAGCGCAACATTATTGGATCTTGTAAATTCTAAACGAACAGCGTTCATGCCATCATTAACATTAGGCCATAACATAATACTATCAATCACCAACGGCGCTTGTAAATCAATTTGAATTTGCTTTGAAGGCTTCACTGCTATGGCTTTCCAGCTCACCACACCAACAATTGATTTGGCTTCATAATTAGGCGTAACGTCTATCACATATCTTTTGATATCAAACCAATCTCTGTTTTCATTTAAGCTACCTCTTAAAGTATCGGATTCGTTGACCAAGGGTTGGGCACTAGCGGATAATCCAAAAAGTATGAGTAATAATGTATTGGTTAATTGCTTCATATGAAAAATTGGTATTGAGTTTTAAAAGTACACAAAACCTAATTATTCATCTTCTTTTTTCAATTTATCCTTAAATACTTTTTCAAATTTATCCAATTTTGGCCCAATCACATACCTGCAATAACCTTGGTTGGTATTGTTATTATAGTAGTTCTGGTGGTAGGACTCTGCTGAATAGAATTTAGTGAACGCTGTCACTTCTGTAATGATTGGTTTATCCCATGCCTTACTTGCATCTAATTCCTTGATGTATTTAAGTGCTAGTTCTTTTTGTTGGTCATTGTGGTAAAATACGGCGGATCTATATTGAGGGCCTACATCATTGCCTTGCTGATTGGGTGTTGTAGGATCATGTGTTTTCCAAAAAACAGAAAGGATATCGTCCAAGCTAATTTTTGTGGTATCAAAAACAATCTGGCAAACCTCGGCATGTCCTGTGTTCTTTAAACAAACTTCTTCATAAGTAGGATTATCAACATGGCCACCGCTATAGCCACTAGTGACTTTAACGACGCCTTCTAAACGCTGATAAACGGCTTCGGTGCACCAAAAACAGCCAGATCCTAATGTGATTGTTTGTGTATTTTCCATATTGACTTTTTGAATTTTTGCTTGTTTTTTCGGGGTTTGAGCACAGGCATAAAGCGAGATAACGCTAAATAAGGTGGCTGTGAAGTATTTGATTGGTTTCATATAAATAGTATAGTTGAAATTACAACAAATCATAGACCAATTTGTTCTAATGCTGTTAATGTTTATTTAACTAAATTTGCAGCTATTGAGCCCATGAGAGTATATCCTGACAACGCCCTTTCCCAATTAGAATTTGATAAGATCAAGGACATCTTACTTAATTACTGTCAATCCACAATTGGAAAGGAGCAGGTGGAAGCGATGCGGATCCACACGCATTTAAATTTTATTCAAATTACTTTAAGACAAACGCAGGAATACCAGTTCATTAAGCAGGCCAATCAGTATTTCCCGAGTGATTTTATTTTAGATATCAGGAAGGATGTGAAACTTTTAGGCATACCAGGGGCACAACTTACAGGAGAGCAGTGGTTATTGTTGCGCAAATTGGTGGACCATATGGGTCAATTGTTTAAATGGTTTGACGCAGAGAGACAAGCGGCATATAGTCATTTGTATTTAGTGATTGCAGAAAGTTATTTTGAAAAAACGATTATAGAATCGATTGATGAAGTGATTGATGATAGAGGTTTGGTCAAAGACAATGCCTCCGAGGATCTGGCGAAGATTCGTACTCAATTGCATAAAAAAAGACAGGAGCTAAGACGCATTTTTGAAAAAGTATTAGGTCGTCTTGCAAAGTCTGGTTATACAGCAGATATTGATGAGAGTTTTAGCAATGGCCGTCGTGTGGTAGCAGTATTCTCGGAATACAAGCGTCAAGTGAAAGGTTTTTTACATGGTGAAAGTGATAGCCGAAAAACAGCTTTCATAGAACCAGAAGAAACCATTGAACTCAACAATGAATTATTTAGTTTAGAACAGGATGAAACCAAGGAGGTACAAAGGGTCTTAAGACAATTAACAACTCAACTCGCTCCATACTCTAGTCTATTGATGGGTTATTTGCAAATGATAGGCTTATATGATTTCATCAAAGCCAAGGCCTTATTGGCGATTGACATGAATGCACATTTACCCGTAGTCGAAAACAAAGTGACATCCCATTTACTACAAGCTTACCATCCTTTATTGTACATGTATAATAAAGCATCTGGTAAAAAAACGATTCCGGTTAATTTAGAATTGGATGACGAGGCAAGAATATTAATCATTAGTGGACCCAATGCAGGGGGAAAGACCGTGTCCATGAAAACACTTGGATTGAATCAAGTGATGTTACAGTCTGGTTTATTGGTGCCGGTGCATCCCGATTCACAAATGGGCATCTACAAGCAATTATTTATTCAATTAGGAGACACCCAAAATTTAGCATTTGAATTAAGCACCTATAGCAGTCATTTGACGCACATGAAGTACTTTATAGAAAATGCCAATGGGAAGACCTTGTTTTTTATAGATGAATTAGGAAGTGGATCTGATCCACATTTAGGAGGCGCATTTGCCGAAGTTATTTTAGAGGAGTTGTCTCATAAACATGCACAGGGGATTGTGACCACGCACTATTTGAATTTAAAAGTAATGGCCAACCACAATAAAGGCATTGTAAATGGTGCGATGCAATTTGATGAAGTCAAATTAGAACCCTTGTATCAGTTGGTCATTGGTAAGCCAGGAAGCTCTTATACTTTTGCCATTGCAGAAAGAATAGGATTACCTAAGCATTTAATTAATCGTGCTAGGAAATTAGTAGATACCCATCATTTTGAGTTGGATAAATTATTGAACAGAACAGAACAAGATTTACAATTGGTGCAGCAGGAAAGAAAAGAACTACATAAATTAATTAAAGAGAACGATGTACTTAAATTAGAGTTGAATAAAACTTTGGATAAAGAAAAGCATTTGCAACAAATAGCATTATTAAGAGAACAGAATAGGGTGGCCGAGGAGAAGTTCAGTTATTTAAAAGAAATGGAACGTAATTTAAAGCAGATTGCGTTGGATTACAAAAAGTCAGATAAGAAGGAAGAAGTGATGAAGACGCTGTACAATTTACTTTTCAAAAAGAACGACGCCATTGTGATTAATAAATTGGCTAAGAAAGTGGACAAGCAATACAAGGAATCTGCTGCACCAATCGTGGTAGGCTCTACTGTGAAGTTGAAAAAGAATTATCAAGTGGGCGAAGTCATTGGATTTAAAGGGAAGCGCGCAATTGTGAAAGTGGGACAGTTGCCAATGAATATAGATATAGAAGATTTATTAGTGGTAGAAAAGATTGAGGAGATAGTAGTTCCTAAAATAGGAATGGGTAGAAATAAAAGTTCAGAAAGTAAAATTTCAGAAAAAAGGAATAATCAAAAGAAATAATAATAAAAGAAGTAATTGTATGATACTAGACGAATTAACTCAATTGAATAAATATACTTCAGTGCATCCTAGATTCGCTGCGGCCTTTGACTATATTTTAAATACCAAGTTCGAGAATATGCCTGTTGGTAAAAAAGAAATTGATGGGAAAAATATCATTGCCATTATTTCAGATGAGGATGCTGTGCCAATGATGGAATCCTGCGCTAATTTTGAATGCCATAATACCTATATAGATATTCAAGTTTGTTTTAATGGCGTGGAAACGGTTGGATGGAAATCTAGATCCACCTGTGTTGAACCAAGAGGTACATTCGATAAAGAGAAAGATGTATTATTTTTTGAAGATGCGCCAGATCATTTTTTCAAATTGCATCCTGGACAATTTGGAATCTATTTTCCAAATGATGTACATGCACCCATGATAGGGGATGGAAGAATCAGAAAATTAATTATGAAAGTAAAAGTGGACTAGGGAAGAAAGAAAAGATGAATAAAAAAATTATTGAACAATAAAATCTTTTGATTCAGTCTCATCTAATTTTAAAGTATAGTTGCCATTTTTTAGATCACCAACATATAAACAAGTTCTCTGTGTATATCCAGTGATTTTGCCTTGTTGTAAGACATTGCCTTTAGGGCAGATAATTTGATATAATTTATGTCCTGTCCCATGTCCAGAAAACTGAATTTCTAGAATACCATCTTTAACGATTTCTGTTATTTTAAACATACTTCACGCTTAATTTAGATTGTTGAGGGAAATACCTATTTTTAAAATTAACTTGTTTTTTTGTACAAGTACGTTAGATTTATATTAAATAAATCCTTATTGAATAGAATAAAATCTATTCAATTCTATCTTTATGGATTCCTTGTTAGCTTAGCGGTATGAAAAGAACGGTCAATTGGTTGTTTTTAGCAGGTTTGTGCTGCATCCTATCATTTAAAAGTGCTGCTCAATTCGTATTGAAAATCAATGCAACTAATACCATAGACTCTATTGCCTATTTGAGAACGAATTTATTCGATGAAAAAAATTATATCCCAAAAGATACGATTAAATTATACAAGTCTCCCATTACAATAAAGAATACAAAATCTATCGTTGGAGGAATGTATTTCCTCTATTTTCCAAAATCAAAGCAAAAGATTCAATTCATTTTAGAGGATCAAGATACTGTAAGGTTAACGATTAGTGGGAATGACTACCTACAATCTGCTAGCATCAATTTAAATAAGAATACTGTTTTATTGGGTTACCAAAGACTTGAAAAAGCATTATCCCATTATGACAGTAGTTATGCCTTAGCTTTAAAGTCCGGTAAGAAATTCAATCAAATACAAAAAGCAGCGTATTTCAAAATTAAGACGGATTCTTTGGTAGCATTTAGAACCACAGCATTAAAGCGTTTTAAAAAGCAGGATGCAATCCATATATATTTTTCTACTTTAAATGCACTAGACAAAACGATACCCAATAAGAGAGATTATGTAGGAAGACAAAACTTCTTAAAACAATTTGAACTCAACGAACCTAAATTATTCTTTACGCCTGTCATGAGGCAAATCATTGTGGAATACTTATCTTATTATCCTTTAGAATCAGATTCTTTAATTCAGGGTGTAGATGCTGTGTTTAGTTCTATTTTATGTACCAATAAGGCTTATCCATTTGTATTTGACTATTTCACTAAAGTGTTTAAAAATAGAGAGGTGCAGAACAATACAGAAGGATATGCTTACTTGATCAATAAATATGTTAAGAATAATACCTGTGCTTTTTTGGATAAAAAAAATAAAGACGCATTCATTGCAGAATTAAATCAAATACAAGCACAAAAAATAAATGACACTGCCTTGGATTTGATTTTAGAAGACACCTTAGAGGTTAAGTCAAGCTTACTTAATAAAGCAAAGCAATCTAATTATACAGTCCTTATTTTCTTTGATCCCAATTGCGAACATTGTAAAGTTGAATTACCAAAAATGGATAGTACAATCAAAGTACTTGAAAAAGAATTATTAATTAAAATTGGGAAATACGCGGTTTGTAATGAACCCAATATTGATAAAACTGTTTGGAAAGAGTTCATTCTTAACAATAAACTAGACCACCAATATACCCATGTAATTATGTCCGGCAATAATGAAAATTTGGAACTTAGAAAAGCCTATGATGCTTTTACCAATCCATTATTTTATTTATTAGATAAAGATGGTATTTTAATTGCTAAAAAATTAAGTACTAATACATTAAGGAAAATATTAATTCAATCATTCAGAAATTTTAAAAACTAATATGGACACTAAAATTTTAATTGCAGACGATCATAGTATTGTAAAAATGGGTTTAACAGCTATTTTAAACAAAATGGGCGCTAAACAAATTGATACAGTGAGCAATATTGCCGAACTCAAGGCAGCATTAACTAGTAATGTATATACCCATTTAGTGTTGGATATCATTATGCCAGATGGTAATTCAATTGAATTATTAGAGCAAATTAACACAACCCAGCCTTATTTATCTATATTAGTACACTCTATGCAGCCTGTTGAAGTGTATGGCAAAATAGCAAGTAAGTTTCAAATACATTCCTATTTACATAAAGGAGCATCTGAGTCTGAGATTCATTATCAATTAGAGCTATTTATCAAAAATCAACCATTGCAACTTAAAAAGAAGCTGGATGATACCATCAATCCATTTTCTACGCTTGCAGTTAGAGAATTAGAGATTCTACATTATTTGCTCAATGGCCACAGAACAAAAGAAATTGCGACGAATCTTGGATTAAAGATGAATACCGTTTCTACCATTAAATCAAATATATTTGAAAAAGTAAAAGCGGATTCTTTCACTCATTTGTTACAATTGGCCCATGTACATCAAATCAGTTACTAATTTATTAAAGGGAGCACTTGTAGGTGTAATTATTTTCCTAAGCCCAATTTTCATTTCGGCTCAATCAAATTATACTTTTGAAAGAATTAACACTGAAAAAGGTTTACCAACTAATGCTATAAAGGGGTTGCAATTTGATGCAAAAAATAGATTTTTGTGGGTAGCAACAGAATCTGGTATTGTAAGGTACAATGGTCATAGTTTTCAAAATTTCGGAGATGAAACCAAAAACGAAAAGCTAAACGGCAGAATTGTCTTTTTTGAAAAGGCTGAAAATGGTACCTTATTTGGTAAATTAATGGATGAGTCTGTTTTTAAAATTGCGAATAACAAAGTTTTCATAGATGATAAAATACCTAAAATCTCTTGGCAACATCAGTTTATAGCATTTAAATATAATCTACCTCCAATCAAACTTACTGGCAAAACAAGTTTGACAGATTATTTTGATTTTAAATTGGATAATAAAATCTATTTCATTACTGATAATAGAATTAAACGATTTGAAAACGGGCAATTAGACACCCTAGTGACATTCAAAAATAATGAGCAAGGATTTAAGTTATATCAAAGATGGTTTTTAATCAATAATAAAGGGGCTATACAAGAGGTTAAGCATGATATAAACTATAATTTATTGGTTACTGATTTTAATAAAAACTTATTTGATTTATTAAGTAAAAATGGAAATAAAGGAAACATTAAAGTTTTTCAGAATCATCCTACTGAACCAGCTTTTTTAATACTTGATACCAAATTATTTCAGTTAGAATGGGTAAATCAACAAATCATTCCACGTTTAATTACAGATAAAATTCCCGTCAACGAAATTATTAAATACGTGCAGATGGATGCGGTCACTAAAACCATCTATTTAGGTACAGACAATAGAGGAATACTAGTTGCACACCCTCAATATTTTAATAGAGTTTTGCCTAAATCTCAAATTGAAGGAGTGAGTGCCTCCTCCTATGCCCAGGTTGAATTGAATAATGGAAATATACAAATTAATAGTGGTCAAGTTTTTGGTAATTCGGATTCAAAAACAAATTTAATTTTTAATCAATCTTCTGAAACCAATACTTATACTGATTCTGATTCTGTATTGTACTTTTTTAATAAAAATGGCATCAATGAGTATAGCTTTAAATATAAAAAATTATTAAAGATAAGTAATCAAAATGAAATAAAATTAAGTAACCAATTTACGATAAGTTTTATTGAGGTCAATGGAAGCATTTACACTTTTAGTTCAGGTGGCATAAGTATTAAGCAAAAAAAATCATATTGGAAATCGGTATTAAATTTTAAAAATACACCTTACAACTTTATTATTTATCAGTTATATCAAATCAATAAAAATGAAATTTTAGCAGCTACAACAGATGGTTTGTATAAGTATAATTTAAATACGAATGAGTTTAAACTTTTTTATAAGGATAAATCAAATGCTAACTTTAGAAGTATTTATAATTTAGGAGATTACTTATTAATTGGTACTTATGGCGGTGGGGTGTATATGTATAAATCTGACACGATTAAACAAATACCATTAGATCAATATGGCTATTTAAAATTCACACATTGCTTTATCCAAGACGATAAGGAAAGAATATGGGCTAGTACCAATAAGGGCTTATTTATGTCTACAAAAAAATCATTGATTGATTTTTGGCATAATGGACCTGGAAAGATTGTATATAAATATTATGGTAAATCAGAAGGCATAGATGTCCTTGAATTTAATGGAGGTTGTTCACCCTGTGCCATCAAATTAAAATCTGGTTATTTTTCTTTCCCTGGTATAGATGGTTTAATACAGTTTAATCCAAATGACATTACAGATTTTAATATTGTTCCTAAAGTTTATATTGATAAGGTTTTCATTGATGAAAAATTTGTTAATTATGATGCATCGAAATATTTAAGCCCTAAAACATCGAAAATTTCAATCCAACTTGGTATTTCTGGTATGTTAACTCAAGAAAACATTAGATCAGAATATAAAATTGATGATGATAAAAATTGGAATACTTTACTTATTAGTAATGCATACTTAACAATTGAAAAACCTAGTTTTGGTTCACATAAAGTTTCGATTAGAACTAGAAGTTCATTCAATGACAAATGGGAGTATGCCTATTTTGATTTCAATGTAGATTATCCTTGGTTTTTACATCCATGGATGTACTTTGTTTATATATTAGGGATGTTTGGCTTAGTACTATTGTATATTAGATTTAAAACTTTGATTTATCAAAGAAGGCAAAGAATACTTGAGTCAGAAGTTGCAGTTAAAACTGCTTCATTAAATGATTTAAATGATTATCTACAAAAAAGAAATCAAGCAAAGGATCATGTAATTGCGATCATGAATCATGATATTTTAACACCACTTAAGTATTTACATATTACTGCTAAAACCACCGCTGAACAAATTGAAGAAGATAGTTTGAAAAATTCTATTCATCAAATTGCTAAAACATCTAAAGAATTAGAATACCTCACTGCGAATATGTTGAATTGGGTGAAGTTTGAAAATTTCAATTCACTACCTAATCAACAAAATATTGATTTGTATCAATTTATAAACAGTTTAATTGAATTTGTTGAACCATTTAAATTGAATGATACAATTAAAATACAGAATCAAATTCCAAAAGACACTATCATTCCTAACTGGCCAGATGCCTTAAGAGTAGTGCTATATAATATCATAGTGAACGCAATGAAATCAACAAATCAAGGTGAAATTAATGTCCTTTTTAAACAATCTTCATTTGATTATGAAATCATTATACAAGATACAGGTGAAGGTATGACTGCTTCCATGGTCAATTTTTTAATCACCGGAAATAGTAGAGATGAAGTTGAATCATTACCTAAGTATAAAAAAGGGAATGGCATTGGTTATCAAATTATTAGACATTTGGTTAAAATAATGAATGCTGAATTAAGCATTACAAGTAAAGAATATCAAGGAACAATAGTTTCGTTGAAATTCAAAAACTTGAATTAGATAGAATTAACTCTATTTATTTATTATTTTTATAATTGTAAGTAACATTTTTACTTACAATAGTGCCTATTTGTGGGTTATCTTAGAATTAATTCTAAGCGTAATTCAGGCAATAAAAGGGATTTTTGTACGTTACTAATTCCCGTTTAAATGCCCTTTAAATTTTTATATAGTACGCGCAATATCAGTACTTTATTTATATCTTTCTTTCTACAATTTTTAAGTGTTTCGGCTCAATCCCAAAATAATTGTGTTGTTCCTTACAATCCAACTCCTGCATCCACATGGGGCATGGTTCAAAAATTTCAATCAAATACAGTGATTTGGAATGGAGGAACCCCGACAGCTGCAGATTTAAATGGAGATGGCATATCAGAAATTTTAGCACCTGCAAGTGACTTTTCAGGTTACTATGTTTACAAAGGTGATGGTTCAAATAAGACAACTGCTACAAAGGATTTTGTCATAACTACCTCAAGTACTAGATCAGTTCAACCAGCGATTGCTAATATTATTGGAAATGCTTCTTCAGCACCGGAAGTTGTTATGGTTAATACATCAGGTTTTCTTTACATTTTTGCTAGCACTGGTGGAACAGAAACTAATTATTTATATAAATCAACTACTGCTTCTCAATATACCACT
>Ga0209191_1000774_pt1 | contig 23227 bp, 24 predicted proteins | sample S_130626_EF_Meta_FD_187320 | JGI IMG/M metagenome (GOLD analysis project Ga0209191, IMG submission 187320) | Freshwater microbial communities from Lake Simoncouche, Canada to study carbon cycling - S_130626_EF_MetaG (SPAdes) (version 2) | ecosystem: Environmental > Aquatic > Freshwater > Lake ...
TACATACTACAGATATTAGAGGTAGAGAACAGTTTCACGTAGCGGATTATAGTGCTCCTACAGAGAATTTTGTAGATATCGATACTACTAGTAGATCAGAGTTTGAAGTATTTCAAGAATTAAGACAAAAATTGAGTTTATGAAAAATATATTAGCAAAAGGCAACAGTAATGGTAAAGGTCATGCAATGTTTATCGGTAGATGGCAACCTTGGCATGATGGACATCGCTGGTTAATAGACCAGGCTTTAAGCGAAGGTAAAAAGGTACTACTATGTATTAGGGATGTAGAGCCTGATGAGAAAAATCCCTGGACTGCACATGAGGTTCTAATGAATCTTGCTACAGTCTTAATAGATCTAGTATCTGAAGGAAAAATAAAGATTATTATTATTCCTGATATTGAATCGGTAAATATTGGCAGAGGAATCGGGTATGATGTTATAGAGCACGTACCACCACAAGAGATTCATGATATCTCTGCTACTCAAATTAGAGAGCAAATGAAAAAAGAGGGCAAATTATGAGTTTTAATTTTGACTATACTGGATACTTTGATGTGTCCGAGATGAAAGCTAAACTAGCTAACGTTGGAGAAGAAATCTGGTCAGAGCATACTATTAGACAAAGTATCTTTGGTGCACATAAGCATACAGAGACTGTAGAGTTGATTTGGGATATTGATTCTATTTACGAAAACGTAAAAGGAAAGGTACATTCGAACTTTTATAAGTTTGATATCCAGACTCTACTAGACGGATTACAGCCAATATACGAAGCCAAGTACGGTAAAGGAGAGTTTATCCGAGTATTACTAGTTAAGTTAAAGAAGCAATCTAGAATTAAACCGCATATAGATAATACTGACAGTCTAGAGTTTTGTAAAAGGACACATATTGCATTAATAACGAATCCGGAGGTTATTTTTAGAGTCGGAGGAGAGGAAAAATATATGCAAGAGGGAGAAATCTGGGAGATTAATAATCAGAATATGCATTCAGTAGAAAATAATAGTGATCTAGATAGGATTCATTTTATTATAGATTTTGCTATAAGAGAACATAAGAATAGCAAAAAAACGAAATCATTGGTATGATAGTAGAGAAAAAACGACATATAGCTAAGACAGTCAGCTATAGAATTGTAAGCACCTTAATAGGATTTTTAATTATGTGGCTGATAAGCGGTTCAATTAAGGTAGGAGCTGCATTCGGAATAGCAGAGTTAGTGTATAAACCGATTCAGTACTATATTCATGAAAGAATATGGTATAAATGGATTAAATACGGACTCAGGAAGTAAAATTACAAACTATTTATGTATAAAGAGATAAGCTAATGAGAACATTATTAATAGGTTCGGACTTTATGTACGACAGAGACGGTAATTTAAAGCCAATTGAAATCAATACATCTGTTGGTTGGCACTATAATAAACTAGAGAGTAATGAAGAAGCTTTAGATTTGAGCGGGCTTACGGCTTTCATTTCAGAACGTAGTTTCAACAAGATCGTATATATCGGCAACATTAGTCATTTGAATACTACACTGAAAACCTTTACTGCAGGATTATCTTTAGAATACGAATACTTTAAAGTAACAGAAGGAAGTCTTACTGTACCGTTTGTAGAAGATACCGAAACTACCCTTATTATAAGAAGTGCCTACGACACTACAGCTATTGTAGACAGTACGTACTGTCGAGATAAAGTAGAGTTTCTTAAGCTAATAAAAGACCAGACTTTTGGATTTCAATTTGCATATTTAGATAGCGATAGCAATCTTACTAACTATATTACGAGTATAGCAGATAATGGACAACACCCTAATTTTATTTTAAAAGCTAGATATCCAAACTACGATAAAAGCCAGTACCCTAAATTATTTAAAGTTACTAATCAACAAGAATTGGATGTAGTCTTAAGTACTTTAACAGAGGACTATTTCTTAATGGAATTCTTATTCAATCCCTCTACTTTACTAGGAGATCATCTTCAGTTAAAAAGAGGTTTATCTTTACTATACCCTCCTACTTTAGAATCTATACCTCTAGGAGGCTATACAACATTCTGTACAGACGTTGTAACAGGAGAAAAGCAATACGATACCGAGACTTTCGAGTTAATATCTTCTAAGAATGCTTACATAACTGCCGACTTCACCCATAAACTTCCTAAATTAGAACAAACCGACTTAGTAGTTATGGCAGACGGAACTACAAAATCAGCAGCAGACTTACAAGTTGGAGATCTTATTAAGACTATTGATATTCCAAATCCGTTTAATGTAGGTAACTACGACGAAACTGCAAATTATAAAATTACAGTCGATGAGTTAGAAGCCGGAACTACGTATTCGACTAACAAGATACTAAAAAAAGCTACAATTAATACTTGGTGCCCTATAACAAAGTTGAACTTTACTGACGCAACAGATTGGCTTGACACAGAAGGTTCAAAGTACTTAGCTGTAAAGAATAATGAAGTTAGGTTTTTATCTATTAGACCGAACTCTCCGGAAGAGAATACTTTAGCAATAGGGGATACAGTCTTATTACTAGATGCTTCAAACTTAGAGACTCCTACGTTTGTAGAAAAAGTAGTTGCAAGTATAGAAACAATATCTCAGTTCTTTGGCGGGTACATTATTGAAGTAGAAAGAGAGCATTTATTCTTAACTAGAGCTTCGGCAGAAGACAATACTTCTTTTGTAGCTATTGAACACAACGCTGCACCTTGTTATGAAGGATACTATAGCGGATGTAATTACAGTGTATACTGTAGTAAGAGTACCCCGCTTTGCTGTGGTTCAACTTACACCTGCAGATCAGGCTGCAACAACTGCCCTCAACCTTAACCTATATATAAAAAATTATAAAATGACAAATACAGAAAAAGGATCTATAAATCAAGTAATGACAGTAATCGGGAGTCTTATAATTACTGCTAATTCTTAAATGGATCAGTAAACGTTATGTTCGATAAAATAAAAGAAATAGCACAGTCGTGGATAATTGCATCTAATCCAACTGTTAGACAAAAAGAACTAGCTCAACAAAGGTATAATATCTGTGTAGGGTGTAAGTACTATGGAGAGGCTAGACCTATTACAGGAGAAGAGTATTGTATAGATTGTTTATGTCCTTTAGATAAAAAAGTATTTTCTCCAAAAATCGATGCATGTCCTAGGCATTTTTGGTTACAAATAGAAGAAGAGTATTTTAAAGAAAAGAATACTAAGACACTTCTATAAAAAAAGTTATGAGATTATTAATGCTATATACGCCACGTTGCGGCTCTACCTCTATCTTAAAGTACTTTGAAAAAATAAATCCAGAGTATACTATAATTAGTCAACCCTGGTCTCCTTTAGTCGCTGAATTAGAAGCAAAGAATAAAGTAGAGTACACTCAAATCGTATCTAGCAAGAACGTATTTGTAAAATCAGCTATCGGATTGTTTTTTTATAAGCAAATTCCCTACGAAGCTGTTAAACAGGACTTTGACAAAATTCTTGTATTGTCGAGAAGGAATCACAAAGAACAAACTGAAAGCCTAGCATATGCTGCTAAGCACAATTCTTTCCTGGAACCCACTAGATATCTTATTGATGAAAAGTTAGACTTTTTCATGGATGAAATGGATAAGGTACTGTTAGATGAGAAGAGCAGAATCCAAGAACTAGAAGAGCATCTAAATGCTAAGGTTTTCTACTACGAAGACTTATACTATAATAGCTTCGACAACTTATTTAAGTATTTGGAGATAGAACATGTTGAAGAATACTTTAAGATGTTTTTAGATATTAAAAATAGATATAGGTTAGATAGTGCCTCTACAAAAAATATAAAATCTTTAATATAAAATTTAGAATGCAATTTATAAAAACATTTAAAGATTTTTTAAATAAAAATGAGTGTGAAGTTATCATTAATGAAAATTCTAAAAAAGAATTAGAAAATGGAAATATAGGAAGTAATCTCAGCTTACAAGAACTTAAAAAAATAAGAGACGCAAAAATAGTTAGAATTGAAAATGAAATTTTGCAATCAAAGTTAGAAGCTTTACTAAAAGAAGAAATTAAATTAAAAGGGTATGAACTAGGTCCTATTAATAAATTTCAATTTATAAAATATGATATTGGAGGACACTATGATTGGCATAGTGATTCTGGAGATGGTGAGATATTTAGAGATAGATTTTACACAGCTGTAATACAATTAAATAATGATTATGAAGGCGGAGATTTATTATATAAAGAATCAAATATGTTAGAATATACTTTTGAAAAGGGTATTGGAAATTTATTTATTTTTAATTCAAATTTACTACACAAAGTAACACCAATAACAAACGGTAGTAGGTTTTCATTAGTAACCTGGATTACTTTAAAACGAAATAATTCAGATAAAAAAACTTTACTGTGATTATAACAATTTTAGCAGAGCCTAGATCTGGTTCGACTAATTTAGCAAATTGGTTTTGTTCTAAGCAAGACTTTACTGTCCTGTTTGAACCAATGACAAATTCAAAGATGAAATGGTTCAAAGGCAGTACGCCGCCTTCTGAGTGGAAATACTCTACAGAACACTTACTTGTAAAAGAGATCTTAGGTAATGGATTGCATTTTAATGAGTTAATTTCAATCTCTGATAAAGTAATACTATTGTACAGAGAGAATGAAAGAGAGCAGTTAGATTCATGGATAAATGCTACTATTGAAAATAATTGGGGAGATCAATGGGTGTACAGTAGTTTAAAAAATGAAAAAGAAGAGAAATCTTTTAAAGAAGTAAAAAGAGTTTTTAAAGAACATTATTTAGCTAAGGATTATTTTAGAGTATCTTACGAAGAACTATACTACGGTAGCGGTTTTAAAAGAGTATTAGAGTATTTAAGTATTGAAGGCCTAGAAAACATAGGATTTCCCTACGGAAAAAAGTACAGAATCAACTTAGAAACTAATATTAAAACTCTACTATGATAAAATATTGGACACCAGATACGTTTGAAGTATCTTCCTATAAGTGGAAGTTAGAAGCAAGAAAAAGTAAAGTGTATAAGACATCAGGATCTGATAACTCAGGAGAAAACACTTACACTTATAACTCTTTAGGATTTAGAGGAGATGAACCTACTAGAGAAGGATTTAAGGTAATGTCTTTAGGCTGTTCACATACAGAAGGAGTAGGAGTAGATGATAATAAAACCTGGTCACATCAACTCTGTAAACTAATACCTAACGCAGTAGATTTAAACTTCGGATTCGGAGGTAGAAGTAGCGATTACGTTTCAAGATGTTTATTAACATATTACGACTTAATTAAACCAGACTTGGTTTTAATAATGTATCCAAACCAAGATAGAAGAGACTACTATACTAATGAAGGAGGAGTTGAACCTTTTGCATGGAATCCTTGGGGGTACTTTAAAGAAGACCCCGCAGGAAGAGAGACATACCATCATTTATCTAATATTACTAATAAAGAAGATGGAACTGTTAACTGGTATAAGAACCACTTATTGATTAAATATTTTTTACAGACTAAAAATACTCCGTTTGTATGGAATGGAGCCCATGTATATAAAGCTATAGAAGAACCTAATCGATTTGACGATGATTATAGGAATTATAGAGACTATGGATCAGATGGTGCACATCCTGGCCCTGAACACAACAGAATCTATGCAAATAACCTATATAATTTCTTAAAAGAAAATAAAATACTGTAAGAAGTTAGTTAATTCTTTAAAATAGTTATATATTTATATAATACAACACCAAAATTTAATTATATGTTATTCGGAATCATTATTGTAGTAGTAGCAGTAGCTGTTGCTTACTTACTAAACAAGTCTAAGATCTCTAAAGCTATTGAAAACGCAAAGGAAGCGATTACTCCAGCAGTTGAAGAAGTAGTAGAAGTAGTAGAAAAGGTAGAAAAGGTAGCTCCTAAGAATGAAGTAGCGAAAAAAGCTTCAAAAGCAGCTAAAGACGCTAAAGCAATAGTTAAACAAGCAAAAAAGAAGTAAAATGTCAGAAAAAGTTACGTTAACACAGGAAGAACTTAAAGAGTTCCAAGGTCTTAGAGAAGAAATCTTCGAAACAATCGGAGTTTTAGGTGATTTAAATTACAAAAAGACTCTTTTAGAGTTTGAGATTGAGAATTTAAACAGTATTATTAAGCAGAACGCTTTAAAAGAAAAAGCCCTATTGACAGGGTTTGGCACTAAGTACGGTAATGGTTCTATCGACGTAGAAACCGGCGTTATCACACCAATACAATAAATTAGGTTTTGCCATCATTACCAGCTATTTATTATCAGAAATAAACACATAAAATGGCAGAAGCATTAATTAGTCCTGGCGTTTTCCTTAGAGAAAACGACCTTTCTCAAATAACAGCAGGTCCAATTACAGTAGGATCGGCTTTAATCGGCCCTACAGTAGTAGGAAAAGTGAATATCCCAACCCTTGTAACTTCATACTCAGAGTATAAAGCTAAGTACGGAACTACTTTCATTTCTGGAGGTAATACACAAGAGTACTTAACTTCTCAAGCAGCTTACAACTACTTCCAACAAGGAGGTACTTCGTTGTTAGTAACGAGAGTAGCGAGTGGTTCTTATACTGCAGCTACTTCTTCTACAGTTGTTAATAGCTTAGGTTCAGCTTCTTTCCAAATAAGTACTTTATCAGTAGGTACAGTGATGAATAATAGCCAAGGCGCTACTACAGCAACTAACGGCTTGTTACCTTCTGGTTCTGCTGACAACGTTAGATGGCAGATCTCTCAAGCTGATTCGGCTTCAGGGTACTTTACTCTACTTGTTAGACAAGGAAATGATTACACACAAGGACAAACAGTATTAGAAACCTGGACTAATTTATCTCTAGATCCAAATCAAAACAACTATATTGCATACGTAATTGGAGATCAAGATCAAAGAGTGGCTTATGATGAAAGCGGTGCTGCTTATTTAAATATAACAGGCAGTTACCCTAACAGATCTAATTATATTAGAGTATCTAGCGTATATTTTCCAACACCAAACTACTTAGATCCGCAAGGTCGAGCATATGCGGCTTATACAGCTTCTATTCCTTTAAACGGTAGCGGATCTGCAAACGGTAGCTTTGGTGGTGCAACTGGTGCTTTATACGGAGGTTTATTATCAAACGGAAGTGCTTCTGTTGCATTAAATTTATTCGAACAAATTCCAACAGTAGCTGCAACAGCTGCTGCTAACAATATTCAAGGTCTAGTTAATAATGACTACGACGTCGCAATTAGCTTACTTGCAAATTCAGATGCCTATGCTTATAACGCAATTTACGCACCAGGTATTACTAATCAGAACGCTGCAAGTCAAGTATCTACTTTATTAAGCACGGTTCAAAACCGCGGTGATGCTATTGCAGTAGTTGACATGGTTGGATACAATCAAAATATTACAGCAGTAACTACTGGAGCTCAATCTTACGATAATTCATACGGTGCTACATATTGGCCTTGGGTTCAAGTAAGATCCCAAGAAACAGGTAGATTAAACTTCGTACCGGCCTCTACTATTATCCCAGGAGTATATGAATACAATGATAAAGTATCTGCTGAGTGGTTTGCACCTGCAGGTCTTAACAGAGGAGGTTTACCAACAGTAATCCAGCCAGAAAGAAGATTAACAGTAGCACAAAGAAACACTTTATATACAGGTAAAGTAAACCCAATCGCAGTATTCCCAGGTCAAGGTACAGTAGTATATGGTCAAAAGACTTTACAAGCTAGAGCTTCTGCTTTAGATAGAGTAAATGTAAGACGTTTATTAATCGCATTGAAGGGATATATTGGTCAAATTGCAGAAACATTAGTATTTGAACAAAATACTGCTGTAACTAGAAATAAATTCTTATCTCAAGTTAACCCTTACTTAGAGTATGTACAACAGAGACAAGGTTTATATGCATTCAGAGTGGTAATGGACGAAACCAATAACACACCAGATGTAATCGATAGAAACTTACTTGTAGGTGCTATCTACTTACAGCCAACTAGAACAGCTGAATACATCCAATTAGATTTCAACGTATTACCAACTGGAGTAACATTCGGTTAATAAAGAATAAAAAAACAACTCGATGAAGAATAATACAAAAGTTAGATTACATTTATCTAAGCAATTGTTTGAATCTCTGACAAAAGAGATTCTTAAAGAAGCAAAAGCTAACGACGGTTATACTGTAGCAGTTAAACAACCTAAGACACCGAAGCAATCTAAGTCTCAAGCAACTTCTCCGGAAGTTCAAAAAACTGACGCCGAAGCGATGATGGGAGAAGTACATGCTCAAGCAGATACTAAGAAGATGGAGAAGATGAAAGAAATGGAGATGAATGTAGCAGAAGAAGGTCAATTAAACGAAATAGATCCAGCTACATCTTGGGAAGCTATCGCAGCAGGTATGGCAGCTATTGGATTAGCACCTCTTGCTATCGATAAAATGCACAAGTGGTGGGAGAAAAAACACCCAAAAAGTTTTAAAGCAGCTCAAAAACTTAGCGGTGCTATAGATAAACAGATGGGAGGCAACACACCTGGTCAAGGACATGGTGTTGATACAAGTAAAACTTTTGGTCCACAAAACGAAATCTCTAGCGAAGGTATTGCAGCATTAGTTGGTTTAATTCCAGGAGTAGTCCTTACAGCAGCTATCATTAAGGATATCGTAGCATATATGAAAGATAATAACCTTAAAGGTATTGACGGTTTTAAGCAAGCTTATAAAGCTGTAGGCGGTGCTGCTTCTGCACACATGGATAGAAAAGTAGGCGGTAATCAACCAGGAGAAACACATTCAGTAAATCCAGGTAAGACTTTCGGTCCGAATGAAGATACTTTAAAGGAATATGAGCACCATTACGAAGTAAGAAACGGTGAATGCCGTAGATATAATGACGAAGGTGAATATACAGTAGTTTCCATGCATCATTGCCGTTAATAAGTTTTGCATTAATAGATATTTATATAAAACATAGAATAAAATGCCAGTATTAGATCCAAATGAAATTATGTTTACGGCCTTTGAACCAACCGTTCAGAACCGTTTCATCATGTATATTGACGGTATCCCTTCATTTATGATCAAAAGTGCAACTGCACCAAACATCAACTTGAACGAAGTTAAAATCGACCATATCAACGTTTACCGTAAGATTAAGGGTAAGGCTGAGTGGCAAGATATGACTTTAAACTTATACAACCCAATCTCTCCTTCAGGTCAACAAGCCGTAATGGAGTGGATTCGTTTATCACATGAATCAGTAACTGGCCGTGATGGTTATTCTGACTTCTACAAAAAAGACCTTAACTTATCTATCTTAGGACCAGTAGGCGATGTAGTATCAGAGTGGATTATCAAAGGAGCTTTCGTTAAGACATCAAACTTTGGTTCTTACGATTGGTCTAATCAAGACGCTATCACAATTGAATTAGGTATAGGAATGGATTATTGTATCCTTAACTACTAATCGATTAAGAATATTAAGAAAGCCGCCTTTTTGGCGGTTTTTTTATGTAAAAAAGCTATATCTTAGATATTTATTGATATATAACTAAATTAAGATTATGGAAAACCAACCAAAAATGAGTCTCCCTACAGAGACTGTTGAACTACCTTCAAAAGGACTTTTGTATCCTTTAGAGAATCCTTTATCTTCTGGCAAAATCGAAATGAAATACATGACTGCTAAAGAAGAGGATATTTTATCTAATCAAAACTATATCCGTCAAGGAGTAGTATTTGATAAATTATTTCAATCCCTTATTGTATCTAAAATTAACTACGACGACTTAACAGTAGGTGATAAAAATGCAATTTTAATTGCAGCACGTATTTTAGGTTACGGTAAAGACTACCAAACTAAGTATCCTCATCCGATTACAGGAGAGGAAGAGCTTATTACTATCGATCTTGCAGAAATAAAGAATAAAGAAGTTGATTACGATTTATGTAAGAATTTAAATGAGTTTACATTCACCTTACCTCAGTCTAAAAACGAAATTATTTTTAAAATACTAACTCATAGAGATGAAAAGCAGATTGAAATTGAATTAAAGGGACTTAAAAAAATTAACTTATCTGCAGACGTTACTACAAGACTAAAACAATCTATCGTATCAATTAACGGTAGTAGAGACAAGAAAGACATTAGAGAGTTTGTAGATACCTACTTATTAGCTACCGATGCTAGAGCTTTAAGAAATTATATGAGAAAAATAACTCCAGACCTAAACTTAACTTTTACTTTTGTCGGTTCAGACGGCTACACACAGGAGGGTGTAGATCTACCAATAGAAGCTTCCTTTTTTTATCCTTCCACAGGAGTATAGATCCGCTCTCTTTACCCAAATACATGAGATAGTATTCTACGGAAAAGGAGGTTATAATTGGGAGACTGTATATAATATGCCTATTTGGCTACGTAATTTCACTTATAAAACTATGAATGATTTTTACGAAAAACAGCAAGAAGCAAACGATCAAGCTAGTAACAAAGGAAAATTAGTTACAGCTAATAAACCTCTAGCAAAACCAGGAATTCCAAACTCAACTAAAGCAATACCTACATATACGAGCAAAGTGTCTAAAAAATAGGCACTTTCTCTATTTATATACATGGACTTACTACGTAAATTTTACATGGCTACTTCAACTGGTGGTGGCGGAAATACTTCTGACGAAGCTGGAAAGACTAATGAAAAATTTGAACAGTTAAAAGAAACAGTAGAAATACTAAAAGATTCTTTTGAGAGTATAGGCAGACTTCTTAAAGACGAAATTAACGATAACCTATCGGATGCTGCTAGACAGACTAGAGATTGGGGAAAATCAGTTGCTTCTGGTATTAATAAAGATCTTCAGAGCATGGCTAAATCTAGCCAAGATATCTTAAAAACACAGATAGCTATAGCAGACGGGTCTATTAAGGAAAGAGATATAACTAAGCAAAAAAACGAATTTTTAAAGAGAACTGCACAAGCAGAGATAGATATTAAAAATGCTCGAAAGAACCAATTAATCTCTGCAAGCACTTTCCTTAAGATGACAAGAGAGCTTAAAGAAAAGCAGAAAGAACAATTAGCAGTATATGCACAGCAAGAGATGTACGCAAGAAAGATCGAATCTTCTATGGGTAATCTCGGTAAAATCTTTAAAGGTCTTGCACAAGTACCTATTGTAGGACAACTTGTCAATGCAGAAAAGATTCTTGAAAAAATGCAAAAAGCAGCCGGTGAAGGGAAAGGGCAGCTTGGAGTAATGGGCGCTGGAATAAAAGAAACTTTTAAAACAGCAGGCGATAGCTTAACAGACCTTACAACAGTCCTCCCTGGTATAGTGACTGGATTTATTGCTCTTGCTAAATTAGCTGCCGACTTTGAATCTAAACAGTTTGAAACAGCTAAAAATTTAGGAGTTAGTGTAGCTAGAGGAAAAGAATTAAGGACTGGTTTCATAGAGCTTGCAAAAGCTAACTTACAATTAGGTGTAACTGCCGATCAATTAGAAAAATCATACGAAGGTGTACAGAATCAGTTAGGGTTTATTGTTAAACAAAGTCAAGAGTTTAACTTAAGTACCGCTCTAATTGAAAGACGTACTGGCGCTTCTGCTGAAAGTATGGCATTACTACAGTTTGCTGCTAAAAAATCAGGAGATACTCTAATGGGAACTTATAAAACCATCTCAGGTATTACTAAAGAAACTGGTGCAAGAGTTAAATTAGAATTATCAGAAAAGCAGGTACTAGAAGAAGTCGGCAAAGTATCTGCAACCGTATATCAAAATTTTAGAGGTAATTATAAAGAGTTAACAGGAGCAGTAATACAAGCCAAAGCATTAGGTACTACTCTTGATAAAATTAATGCAACTCAAGATCAGTTTTTAGATTTTGAAACTAGTATACAAAAGCAATTTGAAGCCGAAGTACTAACAGGCGAAAATTTAGAGTTATCTAAAGCAAGACAGCTTGCCCTTTCTCATGATACTAAAGGGCTAATGGTAGAGCTTAATAGACTTATCGGCGATAATGCAAAATGGAATCAATTAGATTCTATCTCACAGAGAGCTAAAGCGGAAGCCATAGGTATGAGTAGAGATTCAATTGCAGAAATGTTCAGAGATCAAGAAAAAGCAAAAGTACTAGGTGAAGCTGCAGGCGCTGATTTACGTACTCAGTATGATATACTAGTTGCACAACACAAAACAAGACAGCAAATAGTAGCTACATTAGGAGAAGAAGCAGTAAATAGTGCACAACAAGCCTCAGTATCAGAAAAACTTGCTGCTACAATGGATGCTATTAAAAATTCTATTGCACAAATGGCAACTGTACTGCTTCCAATGATTACTAAAGTCGCTGATTGGTTAGCTAACATGAAAAATCTTAAAACAGTATTTGCAGGCATTGTCGGTCTATTAGCAGCAGCAGCATCATATAGCTTTGCTATAAAAACAGCAAACGCTATAAACTTAGCAATGAGTAGGCAAGAGCTTAGTACAATGGCCTCTCGTTTAGCAGGGGAAACAGCTATAGCGACAACAAAAGCTGCTGGTGCAGCAAGTTCTGTAACAGCAGGATCAGCCTATTTAGGGCCAGGCGCTATAGCAGTAGGTGCAGCAGCATTCGCAACGTTAATGGGGTACTTAGCCTATAATTCATCAATGAGCGGAATGGATAGTTTAGGAGCTCCAGGGGATACCGGTGCTAGCGGAGCAGGAGGAGGAGGCGAAACAACTGCAATGCCTAGCAGTACTACCTCAATACCTAGCACTGGTATGAGCGCTGCATCAACTCCAGCTTCTTCAACTGCAAGTAGTTCAACCTCTTATACACCTTCAGGAACAAATGTAACTTCTGGAAACGGTAAAAGTACAGGAGATGTTTATATAGATGGAGCTAAAATAGGTCAAATTATCTTTAAAAATGCTAATCAACAGCAATTAAACGTAGTCTAAAATGTCAGTATTAGGTCAAATAAAGAATTCGCAGTTAAGTAAGCAAGGTAAAACTAACCTTACAGGACAGTTCGAAGGAACTCCTCAAAACGTAGCGACAGTATTAAGAGGCTCTTCCGTTCTTTTAGCTTCCTCTGTAATCCCTGTAAGTCAGAATCCACTAGACGTTACTTATGGCGCAAAACCACAACCAACATATTTAGATTTCTTAAAAGCCTCTAATAAATCATAAGATGCCGTTAATTAACTTCAAGACAAACCTTACTAGCTTACGATTTGGCATGGATCAGCCTGGAGGCGGAGATAGCGGTCAACCATTTATTCAAGCTCCTATTGAGACTGTTAATACCCCTACGGATTTTAAAGACTTTTATGAGCTTAATAGAACTAGCTTAGATTACCCAGTAAGAGGGGGAGCGATAAGCTCTCTAGTAAATGGAACATATACTACTAAGGCAGCAGTAATAGATACTGAACGTATAAAGAGGTTTTTTAAATCTGCACCACAAGGTACTGCTTTTATACAAAAACAAAAAGGATTACAGTTAACTAATCCTAAAACTCAAGTACCTAATTCATTACAGTTTGTAGGATTATCCTTAGGCAATGCAGTTATACCCGTTACACAAGTATACAATCCCGCAAATACTATTGCACAGGTAGGTGTTCAAGGTACTGGAACTCACTTTAATAGACACGGTAATAGCCCTAGTGTATATGAATCTGTACGACAAACTTATCAATACATTGTAGGTGCACCTCAAAACAATACAACAGCCACTAATAGACTTTCTATTTTACGTGCTTTAAAGTTAATAAGCAATAAAAACTTTCTTGTAAGCTCAGATACAACTTATGCTATAGGAATTGACCCTCTTCTAGTAGATAGATTAGGTATTTCATCTATACAAAATCAATTATTCAATTATCCAGGAGGTCCAGGCTCTACTTACGGAGATGGCTTTACAAGAATTTTTAGATATACAGATACCGATGCTGCAAAAATAGAATACACTAATGGATTTACTGTAGCAGGAATTCAACGCCCTTACTCTGCTATAGCATTTACATATCAACAGCTTGCTGCACAAGATACTCGTACAACTAATCCTGGATCACCAACTCAGGCTAAGATTCAAGACTTTAGAAAGCAAACAAACGACGGACAAACACCAGTTATTCCGTACAATGCGGATAACTACGGAGCTAAAACCGATATAGTTACAAGGTTAAATATTGGTAATCCAGGCGCACCTAGAGCTAGAGTTAACTATACTGATACTACTAATAATACCGGTGTAGATAAGTTAAATGCTTTAGCACCTTTTTACTTTAATACAAGCAATCAAAAGCCTTGGGATCTAGAAGACGATAAGGGAAATCTTTTAGCTACAAACGATATTATAAAATTTGCTTTTGAGTGTATAGATAACGATGATCCTGACGGGTCAACTGCTGCAGCTTTAGTTTTCAGAGCTTTTCTAGATGGCCAAATTAGTGATAGTAATCAAGCTAGTTATAATACGTTTAAGTATGTGGGTAGAGGTGAGACTTTTAGAACTTACCAAGGATTTGATAGAAGTATTGGCTTTAGCTTTAAAATGTTTGCGCAAAGTAGACAAGAACTTAAACCAATGTATCAAAAGCTAAATCATCTCGTATCACAAGTGTATCCTGACTATTCTGCAACTTATAATTTAATGCGCGGAAGTGTTGTTAAATTGACAATTGGTGATTATCTTTATAGAGTACCGGGTTTTTTAGAGAGTGTAAACGTGACTATTGATAATGGTAACACGCCTTGGGAAATTCAATTAAACGAATTTATAAACTCAGGAGATCCTGCTACTACTGCTCAAGCCTTTCGAACTGAAGCAACAACAGGTATTAAGCAAGGAGAAGATGACGTAAGACAATTACCTCATATGGTTTCAGTACAATGTAGCTTTAAACCTATTATGGATATATTACCGCGAAGAGTAACTCTAAATAACAACTTTGTACCGTTGCTTGCAAATAACGGAGATTTCTTACAATCAACCGCAGTAGTAGCTCAAGGTGTTATTAACCAAGCAAGTCAAACACAGTAATAATGCAATCAAGATATAAAAATATACCTGTCACAAGACTAAATTTAACCGGAAGTACTTACTACGAGACTAACATCTACCCAGAAGTACAGCCAACTAATTCTGATTATTATGTTATTACAACAGTTAATGATCGATTAGATTTAATCGCACAAGACTTCTATCAGGATTCAAGTCTGTGGTGGGTTATTGCATCAGCAAACGCTTTACCCGGGGATTCAATATACCCTCCTATTGGTATTCAATTAAGAATTCCAATCAACCTTAAAATAATACTAAACAATTATAATTCTGTAAATAATGGATTCTAATATAAAATTATCCAATGTTCTCGGCGCTCCTTTTCGAAGCTATGTCTTATCTCAGTTTGATATAAGAGCTAATCGTAACAGTACTGGCGGAACAGCAGAAAATAAAAGGGGTCTTGAAGAGGTTTTATTTTTAGCCAATAAAACAGCATGGGTACGTCTTGCATCCTCTGTTAATGTAATTGGTAGAACTTTAGAAAAAATTAATGAGAATGAAAAAGCAGCTAAGCCATACGACGTTACAACTAAGCAAATATATAATGCTCTAGGAACAGGACTACTTGATAAAGAAGATAGTTTAGCACAGGATTGGATACTTGAAGCAGGCACTTCTGTACAAGTTGGGGACGGGATTAACTTAAGAGAAGGAATAAGTGCAGATAATAGAGCAAATCTTACAGGTGTTACATTAGGTGCTTACGGTCTCGGAGGTACGACAGAACTAGGATTTGTTCCAATGCCTGGTCTAACTTCTGTAACAATAGAAACTTTAGGACGTTTAGGTTCATTAAGACAAGCTACCGTTAATTTTAGAGTTAACAATTTAAACCAGCTTAATGTTATTGAAGCTCTTTATTTTAGGTTAGGTTATTCTATGATACTCGAATGGGGACATACACAGTACTACCTTAATGACGGTACCTTTCAAACAGATAATATATACGGAATTGAAGGGCTTTTTAATGATAATTTAAGAAAAGAAGATATAATAACTAAAATTAATACCAAGACGAGAGAGACAGACGGAAATTACGGAGGAATGTACGGTATAGTAACCGGATTTAACTTTAATGCCACTCAAGATGGAGGCTACGACTGTACTGTAAAGTTGATAGGTCATGGTGCTATAATGGATTCAACGAAAGCAAATCAATCCTATACTTTACCAGCTGGACAGATTGAAGAATATGAAAGACTTCAAGAGTATATCTTAAAACAGATAGCTATACAGAAAAAAATTAACGAAGATCTTGCAGCTCAATTAGCTGCCGGATCTGCAAATGCACAAGTAAAACCTGCAGAGCCTCCAGAAGCTGCATCAACATCTCTTACCGAGCTTTATAAGCTTATACATAAGTACATACATAAGGAGAGTACATATACCTATACAAAGTTTTTAATTGAATACGGATTTCCAATACCTACTGTAGAGGCCTTAGAAGCTAAAGCATTTGGAAGTATAGACGGACCTCTTTCTGGCACCGAATGGGTCGTCTTTATCCCAGATAGTGCGTTTAATGTATTTACAGATCCAGCCGTAAAAGCAGGATATATTAAAAAGTTCGCAGGCTTTTATATAAGACACCTTACTGAATTTTTAAGAGTACAAACTTCAGACACCTTAGGTGCAAGCTTAGATCTTACTGTACTTAATAGACTACTAAAAGAAGCAACATTTGGATATGACGATGGAACAGGTAAAGAGACTGACGCATTAGATTTATTTTTTGATTTAAAAGGTTCATATTTAAATAAAGCGATAGGAGCTATAGCTACTTACCAACTCGGTCCAAAGGGTAGAGAAGTACCTATTCCTGGTAAGATAGAAGGAACTACAGGCTACGAGGGTTGGCCAGACTTAGTTAGTACAACGTACGGAACTCGATACGACAAACCGTTTTATCAGGAAGATAACCCGAATTCCACAGTAGAGCAGTATATTGTAGGATATGTTGACCTAAAGATAACAGTAAACGTGCCTGCAGAATGGGTTAACTATTCACCTACCGCAAATCAAGTAACTACTGCAATAGATCAATGGCTTGGAGGAGCCAATTCAGTGATTTATCCTGCGATAAGTCTAAAACATAATGGCAATAAAAAAGCCAATAGTGTCGCCCCTATTTTAGATAATGACTTTACAATTACTGCAACCTGGACCGGTATCAAAGTACCTAACGTTGCGTATAACGGCCCAAAAGAGCAAGCAGATGTTACTGCCGATTTTAAAGGAAAGGAATACCCAGCAATTACCCGCGCTAATAATGTAGCTCCATCAGTACCCGTTACACTAACTATAACTACTAATAACCTTACTCCTTTTTACGATTTTAAAGTAAACGGTAAGAAGTATGACGCAACCGGTAATAGAGCTACTTCAGCAAATACCGGAACTGCAGACACTACTATAACACAGGCGGATATAGCTCAAACAAAATCTCCTGAAGGATTTAGTTCCGCTTTACAAGCCATGCTTACAATCGTACAAGCACAAGCACAAGCAGCAGCATTAAAGAAGACAGGAGTCTATGTACATGATATCTTAGAAACTACAAGAAAGTTTTATACAGATGGAGCTCTAAATAATGTCTTTGATGCAACAGGTAAAACAACTAACCCAGACTTTACAATAGTTAAAGGTGAAAATTTTACAGAATTTAAGTTATTAAATTATGCAATAAAAGGCTTTAGTAGTGCTATAATAGGGGATAGCTCAGTAGAGACGTATAAGAAAGTTGATGCTGTAGATTTTAAAGCCCTTTGCAAAGCTTATGTTATAAAATACAAACAGGGCGGAGTAGAAGGTGTTGTAAATGATGTTAGATCTCCAACATACATAACTCTCGGATACTTACTTGCGTTTTTAAATAATATGTGTTTAATTTACGATTCTAACCAATCTCGTAAAACAGGTGCACCAGCTGTAAGTACAAACCCAATAGGCACTAAAAAGCATCCTTTTATTTACATTGATTTTAATCCAACAACTAATTTTTGCTTTACTATACCTCAACAGTTTTCTATAGATCCTACTATATGTATGATCCCTATGCAAAAAGGTCAAAAATACTATAGAAAACTTTTTACTACTGATGAGATTATAAAAAAACTTTCCCCACCGCTTTTTAATACAGAGACAAATAACGTAGTAACACAAGACCTTGAAAAAGGAGGAGCAAGTTTTACGACAAATGATGGAACAGATTCTGCTAAATATAAAGGCAATCTAATGAGTATACTTGTAAATACACAGTACCTATTAGATCTATGCCTTAATATGTCAAGAAACGATCCTGAACATGCAGTCAACCTTAAGCCTTTTTTAGATCAAATTCTAATAGATATTAATAAGTGTTTAGGAGGAGTAAACTCTTTTAGAGTTAGTTATCTAGATGAATCTAATACGATACAAATAGTAGATGACCAATGGGTACCTTTAAAAGATACAGTATTAAGTCAGACAGAACAAGGTGCAAAAAATGCTACTACTCCCGTAACTTCCGGACAATTACCTTTAGACGGATCTATTATTGCATCTCCAGAAGCACCAGGATCAATATCAATAGTAGGAACAAAGAGTATAACGAGAGAATTTCGCCTTAATACTGTAATTTCTTCTAAATTAGCAAGTAAAATTGCAATATCTGCACAAGCAGAAACAGGATCAGTAAACTCTAAAGACCATTCTCCGTATAGCCACTTAAATACGTTTTATGAAGATAGGTATTCCCGATCAAAAGAAGATCCTACTATAGGAAATAATGCTACTGTAGTAAACAAAAGCGGAGCTACTTCTGACCAGGAAGCAGCAGATTTATTTAATAGTCACGTACAATGTTTATATGGTAAATTTGAAGGGTATAACCCTAAAAATATCGAAGCCGCTAAGAACTACTACCTTGAAAGAATGTCTAAAGCAAAATCATCAAATCCCCTAACTAGTGCCTCTCCGTACATACCTCTTGAGTTAGAGTTGACAGTAGACGGTATAAGCGGTATAATGATGATGAATGGTTTTACTGTTCCAAATGATAGGTTGCCTTATACCTACCAAGGAGAAGGCGGTAAGACTAAAATTGCCTTTATTGTAACTGGGTTAGTACATACTATTCAAAATAATGAATGGCTAACTAAGATAAAAGGACAGATGATAAAATTAAAAACACCAGTACTAATAGAAACACCTGGAAAAAGATCAGATGCCTTACAAATATCTTTAGCTTCTATAACTACACTAAGCGATGAATTTAACAGCAAGTACCCGTGGAGTGCTGGCTTTATTAGTTATGTAATGAAACAGGCAGGAGTAAGTAATTTTCCTTATAATTCGTATCATAGTGAATATGCGCAAGCTCTAAGAAGTAAACCTAACGGCTGGCAGGTCTTAGATCCAGGTAAGACCAAAATTCAAGCAGGAGATCTAGTAGTAGCAAATAGAAATGGAAATACTCTGACTTTTACGACCAGAACTTGGTCGGGAGCAGGTCATGGAGATATTATAACTGCTGTAAACGGTAACGTAGCTACAGGAATTGGAGGTAATGTGGGTAATACTGTAGGGAAAAAGAGTCTTGCATTAAGTGGAGGGCAGTTAGGAAAAACTGATTACTTTGTAGTACTTAGACCTCCTCAAGGTGATACAACTAGCATAGTAAATAAAGCATTAGCAGAGTATGATTTATGGCATACAAATAAATGGAAGGAGACATCGCCAGATGCTTTACCTTATTTAAGAGAATATTATAAAATAATAGGTATAACTATATAGAGTATGTCGTTAAAGTATTATCCATTGAGTAGAGTAGAGACAAACAAGTATACTAGAGGTAATGAATTTGTATTACCTGACGGAACTACCTATGCCGGGAGATATTATGCAACTTACAATAACAAATTTTTTACAGGTATAACTCCAGCCTTAGGAACAAATATAGAATTAATTCCGATAAGCCTTTTTAGGGCACGTAATAAGACTAATACTGTTCTTACCAATCCTATTAATAATATAACTGTAATACCTAGTTCTTCTGCTGCTTATGATCAAGCAAATAGACAACTTGCCGGTAGTTTAATAGAATTAAACCCTTACATACCTATACCAATAGATGGTGATTACGCAAGAGGTTATTTTACAAGGTACTTTGCTAAAAAAGTATCTGGAACAGGGTTTATTATGGAGATTTCAGAGCAAGACTGGGCTCAAGTAGGAAATGGAAATGTTGATAAGGGACTACTATCGTACGAAACTGCAGATATGCTTTGGCAATTAACAGGACCAACGTACGATACAAGAAAATCTCAGTATCAAATTATAGGAGGGGTTTACACTACTAATAAACGTGTAACAGAAGCAAAACAAAAAAGCTTTAGAGGTATTGTAGAGTATATTGGAGGGGATTATACTAAATTTGCAAAAATAACTGAAGTATCAGTTGCTACTTCGGGAAGTATGTAGTATATTTACTGTAAATAAAAGTTATGTATTTCATTGTTGAGACCGAAGAACAGCTTTCACAGCTGCCTAGACCTGAAAAATGCTTTGTTGAGTTAATGGCTCTTTCTGAACATACTCATCCAGCTTTAACTACACCGTGCGTCTTATACTATAATGATTTTAAGAAAGGATATATTATTCCAATTAACCATTCAGAAGCCTTTTCCCTCTCTATCGATCAAATTCAGACCTTTTTAAAAGGTATCCCTAAAATATACTTATTAGATAAAAAATGGCATTCTTATTTTTTAAATCTAACTAACGGAATTGATTTATTCTTTACTGTACTTGATATAGAAGGTAAAATTCCAGACGTACAATGCTATACACCTGTACATTTAGACTACTACGAGAAGTTTAAATATTCCTCACAGGTAAATACCTTTATTCCGATCTCAAAGCATTACGAAAGATGTGAATGTATGTTTGAAATGGTTAAAGACTATGCAGGAAGAGAGTCAAATGCTGAATGGCAGAACAAATACACTGAAGTGTATAAATGGGTAGAAGAGCAGGGAATCTTAGTAGATGAAAAGCTCTTTGATAAGTACTTTGAAACTCCTTGGAAAGGGAGATCTTTAAGGGATAGTAGGGTTTATTCGAGTTATAACCTGTATAATATTACTTCACGTCCTACTAACGCATTTAATAGTATAAACTTCCTTGCTTTTAATAAAGAAAATGGCTCTAGAACGGCTTTTATACCGGAAAACGATGCTTTTGTAGAGTTTGATTTTGACGGATATCATTTAAGGTTGATTGCCAATAAAATGGGAACTGAAATACCGCAAAATGAGTCAATTCACGAGTATTTAGGTAAGCAGTACTTTGAAAAAGACGAATTAACGTCTGAAGAATATCAAGAAGCTAAGAAAATTACGTTCAGACAGATGTATAACGGAGTAGAGGATGAGTATAAGCACATTGAATTCTTTAAAGACGTAGCAATCGCAGTAGATGCCATGTGGACTACCTATAAAGGAAGCGGTTTTTTGGAATTACCGAATAAAAGAAGACTTACACTAGAGAATGCTAATCCTCAAAAGCTATTTAACTACTATATTCAATGTTTAGAGACAGTAAACAACGTTAAAAAACTAGATAAGCTAAAAAGCTATCTTCAAGATAAACAAAGCAAAGTGCTTTTAGTTGTATACGATTCGATATTAATTGATTATGCAGCATCAGACGGAAAAGGTACCCTATCTCATATTAAAGATATCCTAGAAGCGGATAGATTTAAGGTAAAGGCTAAAAAAAGCAATAACTATAACTTTTAACACTAAGAACGAACTATTTATTATGGAATTTATACAGTTAACACAAGATCAATTGAAGAATAAGTTATTTTGCACATTCTCTCCTAAAGACAAGCTAGAAGAGGTTTTAGATACGATTAAATCCGAATACGTAATCATGTACGGAAAGATATTTGTATTAGAATCTGAAGATTCTGATGAATTTTTGTGCACTTACAATATTGAAGTTCAAAGTACTAATACAAGAGTACTTCCAAATACAATACTTTTACATAGAAAGAAGGAAACTAATACGTTATACACGATTAACAGTTTAAACCTTCTAATTAAATCCCTAAACGAGGGAATCTTAGACACGTCCTTTAGAGTAGAGTGGCAGAATTACAGAAATACTGTACTTCTAACTCAAGGCGACGACTTAAGAAAACTTTCTACAAAAATCCACAAAATAGTTAACTTATAAGTTGCTAGTTCGGATTTTTTTACTTACATTTCCTTATAAAGTAAATTTTAAACTAAAACAATAAGTTATGGCAATGGACCTATCTGCGATTAAGTCGAAACTTAACTCGTTACAGAACCAAAAGTCAGGCGGTCAAAAAAGAGACATGTCCTTGATCTTATGGAAACCTACTGTGGGTAAACACAGCGTTCGTATCGTTCCTGCAACATGGGACAGATCAAATCCTTTTAAGGAAGTATTAGTACATTACGGTATTGGTAACCGTACTATGATTTCATTAGTTAACTTCGGTGAAAAAGATCCAATTGTTGAATTTGCTAAGCAATTAGCTACAGCAGGAGATAAAGAGAACTGGGTTATGTCTAAGAAATTAGAACCTAAGATGCGTGTATTCGCTCCTGTCATCGTTAGAGGTGAAGAAGAGAAGGGCGTACGCTTATGGGAGTTCGGTAAGCAAATTTATGCTGAATTATTATCATTAGCTGACGATCCTGATGTAGGAGATTACACAGACGTAATTGAGGGTCGTGATATTACGATCGAAACTACCGATGCAGCTGCTAACGGTACTGGTTATAACCAATCTAAAGTACGTGTTCGTACTAAAACTACTCCTTTATCAGAAGAAGCAGCAGAAGTAGAAAAGTGGTTAAATACTCAACCAGAGGTATTCACTATCTTTAAGAAATATTCTTATGATGAGATGAAAGAATCTTTGTTAAGTTGGCTACACCCTGAAGCTGCTACTGATGAACCAGCAACTCCAGCTGCACCTACTGCACCCGTAGTAGAAGCACCAGCTCCTGCTAATAAACCAGCATCGTTTGCTTTAAACGCTAAACCTAAAGCAAGCATTGACGACGAGTTCGACGAATTATTTAAA
>Ga0209191_1000775_pt1 | contig 23224 bp, 29 predicted proteins | sample S_130626_EF_Meta_FD_187320 | JGI IMG/M metagenome (GOLD analysis project Ga0209191, IMG submission 187320) | Freshwater microbial communities from Lake Simoncouche, Canada to study carbon cycling - S_130626_EF_MetaG (SPAdes) (version 2) | ecosystem: Environmental > Aquatic > Freshwater > Lake ...
CCCAGCACATGCCATTGCAAAAACTCTTTGAGTTGAGCATCTGTAGGGGTCACATTGCCGTAAACCTCGGCAGATCGTTTGATGTTGTTTAGAACTTTTTTGGGGATGTCAATAGTAACTTGCATTAGGAACTCCTGTTTGTTGCTGTCTATGTGTGTATTATAGCAGTTCGAACAATAGGGGTCAACCGATTTCACCAACTTGAGTTGCGATTTCGTCTTCTGCTGGCATGCTTTCCAGCACATCGTATACCATGCTCAAAGGCACACCCAGGCGGCGAGCGATGCGAGCAGGGTGCTCGCCCTCGTTCAACATGGTTTCCACTTCCATATACAGATCAGACATTTTGCTCATTTTTGATTACCCGAAATAGTGAGTGTGGACGATTACAACAAGAGCCAGATAGGCACCAACTACAATGCCAACTATCAATCCTAACAAAAACATCTTGTGCTCCTTGTTGCTGTGTATGCTCATATTATAGCAGTTTGAGCAATACCGGTCAACCGAAAAAAATCACAACGATTGTTGCAATTTTGCCACAAAAAAAAATTGCAATTTTCGATTTGCACATCAATTTGAGATATATACTGTATGAACCATGTAGAGATAACTTATACTTCCGAAATAAACGGATGCACTCCACAAATATCCGTGGGCACAAGATTTGAAAGATTTTCCCATGAGCAAGAAGTACAGTCTGGCTCAGGTAAAATAATATGTGATTTAGAATTCAAACCTTTTGATAAGTTGGCGGTTAAATTTTCAGGTAAAAGTTGGGACGATACTTTGCCCACATGGATGCAAATCACATGCATAGAGATAGATTATATCAATCTACACCAAATTATATTATTTGGAAAACAATATCCCGACTACAGCGACATTGATTTTGATCATAGATCTAGTCCACTTTATTATTGCCCAGCTACGAGATTTAATCTCAATTGTGTATATGAACTAGAGATCTATTTACCCATATGGCATTTTAGAACCAAGATGTTAAAATCATGATTACAAAACTATTAAATGATGCCAGCAGAGAAAATTCCTTACAGCTAAATTCAATACTGTCATCTGGAATACCGTGGCTGAAGTTGGATCTTGAGGGTCCAAAGTTTCGTTCTGAAATATTGAACGATGCTATCAAAGTAAATCGCGATTGGCAAAAAATCTATGATGATCAGCGAGAATCATGGAGACATCCTGGTGACAAAATTTATTACTACCCATGGAATGGCCCGCTGCTGTTTGGTCCAAAAAACCGAGATGAATGGCTTGCTACGATTTCCTCCGACAATAACAAAACTGACGAAAACGGTTCACCTATGTTTGTCGACGAAGATTACTTGTGCAAGAAACACAGGCATGCCATGGATTTCACATGGTATGTTGACAATGATCATCCAGTGAGAAAATGGGCAAATTCTTTCTTAGATGATGATGCTATCAATATCGTAAGCTATTATGTACTAGGACCTCAAGCATATTATCAACCACACTATGATGTATCTCCGGGTAATAAATGGCTCAGCAAGATATATGCTGCCGTGACCTGGCCTGACGGATCAGAGTTTGGATTTTTGGATTGGGGCAATATGCCAGTTCAAGAAGGTGATGTGTTTTTAATCAACCACTATCAAGATCCACATTGGGTAGTAAACCACAGTGCCCAATATCGGATAGTGATAAACATCGGTTGTGATCTCACCAAGATACAAGATCTAATCAAACGCAGTTTCCTCAGGCGTTAAAATTATGATTACAAAAATATTAACCAATGCCAGTGGAGAAAATTCCTTACAGTTAAATTCAATACTGTCATCTAGAATACCATGGCTGAAGTTGGGTCTTGAAGTTCCAAAGTTTTGTCCTGAAATATTAAGTGATGCTGTTAAAGAATATCTCCATTGGCAAGAAGTCTTGGATGATGAGAGAGAACGATGGAAACATGCCGGTGACAAAAACCATTACCGTCCTTGGACCGGGCAGATAATGTTTGGTCCAAAAAACCGAGATGAATGGATTGAAAAAATTTCCCCTCATGGTGACAGCATTGACGAAAATGGATTGTGCGAGAAATACAGGCATGATATGGATTTCACATGGCATATTAGTGATGATCATCCAGTGAGAAAATGGGTGAATTCATTTTTAGATGATGATGCTATCAATATTGTGAGTTGGTATATAGTAGGACCCGAAATGTATTATCAACCACACTATGACCTATACCCTGGCAACAAATGTCTCAACAAGATATATGCTGCTGTGGCATGGCCAGATGGTTTCGAGTTTGGGTTTTTGGATTGGGGCAATATGCCAGTTCAAGAAGGTGATGTATTTTTAATCAATCATTATGAACATGCTCATTGGGTGATAAATCGCAGCACCCAATATCGGATTGTGATAAACATCGGTTGTGATCTCACTAAGATACAAGATCTAATCAAACGCAGTTTCCTTCGGCGTTAAATTAACTCCATAAAAAAACCCTGCCGAGCAGGGTTTTTTGTTTATTAACAGCTTAGAAATTGTATTCTACGCCCACACCGTATTGTGTGACATCTGTGGTTGTATCGATGAAACTCCAACGAGCATTGAAAGTCAATGCCTTGTTCATTGCATAAGCTACACCCACGCCGCGACCGGTTTTGCCAGTATCGGTTTCACCGTAATTGGCCAACACACTCAATTGGCTAGTGATTGCTTGGCTTACACCAATGCTCTTGCCAGTGGTGCTCACATTGGATGCCACATCACTGCTGTACAGACCAAACACGGTAGTACCGGTACTGGCTAGATTATATTTCACACCAAAGATATTGCTGGAACTGGAGATACCATCGTCGTAACGAGCAAAGGTAGCACTGAATGGTCCTTGTGTATAGTCGATGCTGCCTGCTGTGGTATTGGCGGTGCCAGCCACTTCGCTGTTGGCCAATTGATAGTTAGCAGTGAATCCAGCGATAGGTGCGCTGCTCACAAACAATGCGTTCTGCACACGCGAACCTTGTGCGTTATGTACGGTGCCCACAATGGTACCATATGCATTTTCAAATACATCAAAGTTATCCAATGCACGAACCGCCGAGTGTTTATCACGGCCCACCCCTACGGTTCCTAGGCTGTTGCTGAGATTGAATCGAGCAGTACGATCACCCAGTGTGGTAGCACTTGGTGCATCCACGGCAACACCAGTTTCCAGAATGGCAGTGGCAGTGATACCGCTACCAACATCGCCAGTGGCTTTGACACCCAAGCGAGTGGAATCATTGGTTAGACGAGTGAGAGCACTAGCAGTGCCTAGGGTGTATGATTCTTCGTACACGCGAATCTTGCCATACACGCTGACTTGGGGAGCGGTTTGTGCTGTGACAGCACCGGCGGCCAATGCTAGGGCCAAGAGTAAAGCATATTTCTTCATGAAGTTTTTCCTTTTAAAAATTGTTAGGTGTGCTCGTGGCACAACATTACTTAGTGATAATACTGATATCCGCGCTATTTTACGACCAAATTGGCTGCTTCTGCATCAGAATAGGTACTAGGAATTAGATTTGCCTGTGGTGGAACTGTGGTCGGGGTGGCCGGAATGTTGGTATCCACGCCTATATTCACGGCATTCAACACAGCAATGTTCCTGCCTTCTCTTAGGCATGCCACTATAGCTTGGCCACCTTGTGTGTTGAGATCTGCAACGGTTTCAAGGAATTGACTAGGTCCATTCTTTTCAGTGTTTACCCCATAGCTAGGTAAAGTCTGTACAAAGCTCATGATTGGTCCACGGCCTGTGGTCAACAAGTTGGGGATATCTATACTGGCCAAAGATAGATTGGTATTCTCTGTGACAAGGCTTGAGGCCATGTCAGTGAAATTGGCGTTTAGGTTAGCACTTTGTGTGGGATAAGAACTTTGGATACTGGATACCTCAGATGAAGCATTGCTGATCAATGCACTCAATGCTGCGTCAACATTGCTGTATGTTCCTGCTCCGGGTCCGGCGGGTATAACCACAGTATTGCCTACATTGTATACCCCATCCACAGTGTCTTTCATCCTCACATAGGTCACTGTCAATGTGCCCAGTATACCTGCTGTGGTCATTGAATTGATTGTGGTAGTCACATTGGTGAGGTCACTAGTGAACGGTAAACCAACTGCTGCACCCAGCAGGTCGGTTATGACCAATGTGCCATTGGGGCCGCTTCCTGTGGCATAGGTATTAGTATAGTATGCAGCCACTGATGCTGGTACTGCTTGTTGCAATGCAGATATTGCAGGAAGATCTCTAGTGGTCTCCATATTGCTAAACGCCGCAGCCAATTGAGCCAGTGTGAGAGTGCTGATATTTTTGATCTGTTGCAAACTGACCTGTATGGCTTTGTTGGCCAATGCTTGGTCTGAAGGTATGATCCTGCTGAGCCTCTCATAGGTGATGGTATTTGGACCGGCCAACAATAATACATATTGCGGCAAATAGATCAATAATTTTGAATTCACAACTCCTTGGCTATTGTCGTAGATAGCTCGTAGTACCGAGGTAGCATCCTGGCTGTAAGTTCGGACTGTAAGGCTAGGAAAACTGTTGGGGAAGATCTTCACAGGATTCAAAAGATCTGCCATGGTTGTGATATTTGCAGTAGTCACACCAAATATAGCCAACACCTGTTCTAGATCAGTACCAGTAACATTCTGCATGCCAATATATGCCAGTCGTTGCACATTGGTGTCCACATTGATATTAGGGTTGGTGAGATTACCAATGCTGGCCTCATCTAATCCAGCCTGTATCAATGCAGTACGAATTCCTGGGGTGATATTTGTCACTGTGATCAGCTGCCTAAACAATGCGGCAGGAGATCCAAAGTTTCCTAGATTGTTTAAATCAATCAGCTGTCCTAGTCGAGCAAGGTCGGCACCAAATGAGCCCATGGCCAAAGTGGTGTCACTGAGATTCCCAGTAACCAGACTATTCATTGTGGTGAAAGTAGATCCCAGATATGTTTGGCTGTTGATACTGGTATTGATATAATCGTTAGTAGTGGTCACATAACCCTGGGCAGCAGAAAATACTTGTGCAAACACAGTGACATTTCCATTGCCAAGATAACTACTGCCTTGTGAGGTTACTATACCGGTGAATCCCGATAATGCGTTGGTTCCTAAACCAGCATAAGCAGCTGGGGTGTTATCGGCCAGTGCCGGAACAGTGCCTGAGCAGAATGTGACCATGTTACTCAATGTGGCATTACTAATGTTAGCAGCGATATTAGAATAAGCAGCAGAGACCGCAGAGAAGTAATCCGAGATCAAGGTGGTACCAGTATAGCTACCAACAGCAGCGGTCCAAGTGTTGGCCAGGGCCACTCCGCCATTGTTGCTCAATGTGGCACCGGCGATCATCTGCAAAGGTGTCAGTACACTTACTACCATGCGTTATCCTGCAAAAACATTCGGGCTACCTTGGCCCACAGAAGTACAACCGGCCAGCGGATCTCCCACCCTGGCCAAGGGTTTTCCATTTACAAACACAGTGGAACTTCCTCTAGAAATTGAAGCAGAATGAGTGCTACAAGGAGGCTTTCCGGGACCGGGTTTTAGATGGGGTGTCGAATTATCACCTTGTCTAGCAGCAGCAATACTATTGATAAAAACATCTCCGCTGCCCGCAGCGATAGTATATCCACTGCAATGTGGAATTCCTTGATCACCTTTTCTAGCGGCTGCGGGCATGTTCAATCTCCATGAGTCTTAAAAATTTATCATTCCATGAATCAATTTCTTCGTGCTGTTCCGGGGTATGCGGCTCCGGCGGTATCTCAGGAAGAAACTCTATCACATGATCAAAATCATCTGGGATATTTTCATAGAGATCATACTCGGCAACAGTAGTACCACGCATGATCACAAATCTATGTCCCATATGTTATTTATGGGTAGAAAATGTCAGACCAACTGGATATTGGTAGTGCTTTGCATGTACTGGTCAGCAAAGGTTTTATCGCTGGCCACTGCTACTGTAACAGTGGCTTTGCTCAAGGAGATATCTTTGTCTGGAGACACAGTGAACAAGTAAGGCATGAGTCCAGGGCCTTTAGCACCCATGGCGATCACCATGGGTTTGGAAAGTTTGTAGTGTGTGGCAGTTTCTTCATTGAGTCTGGCCACCAGTTCCTCACCAGATGTGAGTTTGAATGTGACCACTTCGTTTGGGCTGACGCCTTTATCTATTAGCATTTAATCTCCGTATCCGCCGGCGGTTTCTTCAATGTATTTTCTCAGTTCTGTGAATCCGCCAACATGATTGTTGTTCACAAAAATCTGTGGTACTGTTCTGGCTGTGGGCACAGCTTCCAACAGGTCCTCTCGGGTGTATCCATGTCCGATTTTGCGTTCTTCATATGCAATATTCCTTTGCTCCAACAGAGCCTTGGCTTGATCGCAGAAGGCACAGTTGTCTTTGCTCCATACTATAGCTGTCATTGTGTTCTCCTTACAGGTTGGGTAATAGATCGTAGTCGAGGCTTTCGCTCATCACGCCGATAACATAGTTAGTTGATTCGTTCTCTTGCAGTGCAGTTTGTTTCTTGCTGGTGTCTGAGTGTTTGTTGAACCAAGGAATAGGTGTGTTGCGTGGTGCTGCTGCTTGATATTTGATACCAATATCCTTGAGTGCTCCCACTGCTGTATAATCCACAAAGTCTTTGAGGATGTTGGCATTGAGACCAATCACCGGTCCCTTGTTAAACAAGTATTCAGCCCAGGCTTTTTCTTCACGAATCACATCCATGTATAACTCGTACACCTCAGCTTCGCATTCTGCTTTGGCTTCTGCAAAGCGTGGATCTTCTTTGATCACTTGATTGATCATGAAAGCAGTCCACTCTTTGTGTAGTAGTTCATCTTGTAAGATCAAGCTGATGATGTTGCCATTGCCAATAAAGATCTTGTTCTCTACCATGGCTAGGCTTGTGGCAAATGATACCATGAATCTAAATGCTTCCAACGCATAACTTGCGTGTAGTGCCATCCATATGGCCTTTATGTGACTGGGTTCACTCACTGTCTTAGGATTGATCTCTTTGAAGCAGTTCAACTCATGCAGCTTGTCATAGTAGTCGCCTACACTTGATGCCATATCAACTATCTCTTGTGTGTCATGTATGGTGTTGAACACTTCTTTTGGCACATTGTAAATGTTGCGGATGATGTGGCTGTAACTGCGACTATGGATGTTGGTCTCAAAGAAACTCCAGTTATACATTAAGGCCTCTAGTTCAGGCAAGCTCACGCAAGGTGTGAATACCTGTGCCGGTCCGCGACCTTGCAAGCTGTCCAATGCTGTTTGGCGTAGCAGGTTTGATGTGAAGATATGCTTCACAGCATCCGACGCATCTTTGAAGTCGTTGGCGTCCTTGCTGAGACTGATCTCTTCGGGAACCCAAAAGAATCCACGAGCAGTCTGTTCGATCTTTTGAATCTTGTTGTACTTGACTTCTTCAAAGCGTTGGATTGTGACCGGACCTTCTGGATCCAGAAACATCTTGCGATTGAGATAATCGGTCTTTGTGGTTAGGTTGTATTGTTGTTTTGACATATTATTCCCTTAAAGTTTACAGGCCTCACAATCTTCCACATCATCAAAATCAATAGGCATGAGTGGAGCGTCTTCAGCTGTCTCTTTGCTGCCTTGTTTGTTTATTAGACTGTAGTAAAAAGTTTTCAATCCCCACAAATGTGCCTGCATGAGATTACGAGCAATCAGTGTGGTAGGAACTTTGCGATCTGCAAAGTGTGCAGGATTGTAGAAAGTGTTGGTGCTGATACTTTGATCCACATAGGCTGCAATCACTGCTGCGGTCTTGAGATAACCTTCGCAGTCTTTTTGTTCCCACATCATCTGATATTTGTTTTTCAACTTGTGATACTCGGGCACCACTTGCACAAAACTTCCTGCTTTGCTTTCTTTTACTGAGATCAAGCTCATGGGCATTTCAATACCATTGGTTGAGTTGATTACTACACTACTGGATTCCACAGGGGCCACGGCCATCTGTGTGGCATTACGCACACCGTGAGTTTTCATGTTGGTGCGTAGTGTTTCCCAATCCAGTTCCGGAGCAAAGTCCGCAAGTTCATTCACACCGCGGGCTCTTAGTTCCCAAGGAAATACTCCCTTGCCGTAGCGTGTGTGTTCGCTGCCCAAGCAAGCACCGCGTTCTTGTGCTAGTTCCACACTGGCTTCTGTGAGATAGAATGCCATGTGTTCCATCCATGACTTGATCTCGGCTAGAGCATCCTTCTCCCCGTAACGCAGACCCCTTTTGGCGTGCCAGTAGGCAAGGTTTGTGATGCCGATGCCCAGTGGTCGGATTTCATCGTTGGACAGCTTTGATTGGATGGATAAGAAGTCTTGGTAATCAAGAATATTATTGAGACTGCGGTGCAGAATGCGGGCAGCCCTACGCAGATCTTCTGGATTACGGAAGGCTCCCCAGTTGAGGCTTCCCAGTGTGCAAAGTGCGATGCGACCATTAGTATCATCCAACCGCTTAAAGGAACGAGTAGGTAAAAGTATTTCACAGCAAAGGTTACTCTGGTAGATGGTGTGATATTCCGGATCAAACGGTCCTTGGTTCATCACATTGTCAATGAACACTAGATATATACGTCCAGTGTCTGTTCGTTCTTTGAGAATACCACTCTTGAAAACTTCCTCCGCAGCCATCGTCTTTTTACGCAGGCCTTTCTGCTTTTCATATCGGCAGTAAAGTTCTTCAAACAGTTGAGTATCTTTATAAAATGCTTCATATAAATCAGGAACCTCATTGGGATCAAAGAATGTTATGTTCTCTTTGTTCTTGAACCGGCGCCAGAAAAATGCGGATAGAACCACACCATAGTCCATGTGTCTGACTCGGGTTTCTTCTGTGCCTTGGTTGTTCTTGAGCACAATAAGATCATCAAACTGATGATGCCAGATAGGATAAAAAACAGTAGCACTTGCATTGCGGATACCTCCTTGTGAGCATGAGCGTAGGTCACCAAACCACTTCTTCAAGAAAGGGATCATGCCGGTGTGCATGATCTCTCCACCACGGATAGGACTGCCTAAGGGACGCAATCTTCCAATCTCAAGACCAATGCCAGCTCGCTTGCTGGCATACTTGGCCATCATTTCTCCGGAGGCAAATATGCTATCCAGGTCATCATCACTACGGATAAGAACGCAAGAACTGAATTGCTTGGTAGGTGTGCCCAATCCAGCCAACACAGGGGTAGCGAGTGTAAACAAACCATCACTGGCTGCATTGTAGTATTCTTTGATATAACGCATCCTGGCCGTATTGGGTTCTTCCTTGTGGAATACTGTGGCTGCAGCAACCATGTAACGAACTTGAGGTGTTTCATATGTTTCCTTGGTGGCACGATTCTTCACTAGATATTTTTCGATCAGTTGCTCAATAGCAGCATAGCTGAGATTTTCGTCCTTGTCATGATCGATCATGTCCTGCATGCGGTTCCAGTCGTCCTCTGAATACCACTCAAGCAGTTCAGGAGTATACAGCCCAGTGGCCACATTCTTCTTGACGATTTCATACAAGTGCGGAGGATCGTAACTGCCATACACATCTTTGCGTAGCATTGATAGGCGTTGCTTGCCGGCCACATATTGATAGTTGGTATGTCCTACATCAGGATTTGATTCTACATCAATGAGATCCACTATGGCTCTCAGTGTGATACCATCAATCTCTTTGGTAGTGATGCCATCGTAGAAATGCATCTGTGCTTTGATCTCTACCATGCTTTGACTGACATCTGCTATCCCCGAACATACCTTGGCAATCTGTGTCTGCCATTTTTCTAGTGCTAGTGGCTCTCTGCGGCCGTTGCGTTTGATAACTGTGATCTGTGTCATTTCTACTCAATATAGTTGTTGTTTTACTTCGCGTTGCGCGATGTGATGTTTGCTTTGTTGGAGACGGGTATTTAAGCCAAGGTCGCGACCCCAATTCAATATATATTTTCCACCTTCCACTTGGACTAAATTGCCTTGTTCGGTCTCTATCAATTCGGCGTCTTGCATATCATCACGGTCCAGCACAGTGATAGTATACAGGATTCCCAGCCCGCGAGCAAGATCACAATAGATGTTATCACTCAAAAGTTGCCAGGGATCGGGCCAATCTGTTCGATCATCCCAGTGCAAGTGATATGCACGCCAAGGGGTTTGTTGCCACCAGGCATTGATCTCTTTCAATGCGTCGGGTGTAGGAAGATCGCGAACACGATCGCGTAACAAGTTCCACGCCGCAAGGCGTTGTTCAAAAGTTGAACACCACATCAAGCAAGTCTGGTTACTGAATAATTTATAATGGCGTCGGTGCCAGTGTTTGTGGTTGTAGCCAACCAACTTACAATACTGGCTGTTTCGCTTACAGAGAATGTCACGCCCGGTGCGGCATTTTGTACACCAGTATCGGAACCTTGTAACCCAGTACCAGAGGCATCAGTTCCGGCTACAATAACATAAACACCGGTCCTGGTGGCAGTATCTCTAGTTATGGTATAATCGACCTGAACAGCCCGAGTCGCGGTAGCATCAAAGGTCAATATAGTTTGTGAAGCAGTGTCATCCAGCAATGTGTCACGGATTCCGGTTTCACGAGTGTATACGCCTTGTTGAATCTGATTAGCACTGTCAATGGCTATGCTGACACCGGCGTTGATGTTGATTCTAGGATAGGTAGTAGAATAAGCCGATGTACGCTGGAACATGTCACCAATACTGACATTGTTTTGTCCTACAAAGTCGATTACCGATGAAGACGGTGCAGTGGTTCCATTAAAATGATTGCCTACATCATAGAACATGTTGTACCCACTGGCATTCATTCCAGTATTGGCTGCGATACTGATACCTTGAAGATAGATGTTGTCAAACACATTGCCCAATACACGGAATCCTGTAGGACCGCCGTTGATCGGAGTAGGATCACCTAACAAGATGCCTTGATACAAGGTATCAAATGTGCTTTCGGTAATCAACACACCGGCTACTTGATTGGGTGTGTTGATCCCCCAGGTGGTGCCACTGAACAGGCATCTACGGAAAGTGATATTGTTGCACACCAAGCTCAATGTTGATGCGAAGCGCACGCCGGCTATGTTGTCAACAGTATCCACTAGATCAGTAGTGGTCAGTGAACCTTGAAAACTCACATCTACAAAGGTACATTGTTCAGCATCTTCCACCAAGAACACATCCACCAGCTCCAGACTTTCAAATCCCATGTTGGATATCATGATATCTTGTGGAGGGGTGGCACCATTGTTTCCAATGTTCACACCTGTTTGCTGTAGACTATCTCCAAATCTTGCCACATAATCACTGAGTGCAGAAGTAGGGCTAGATGTATCTAGCACAATTACACTGGAGTTGATGCCTTCACCATACAACATGGCATATGGAGGGATCACGATTGATTCAGTAACTAGATATCTACCAGCCGGGAAAAATAACGATCTGCGGATCTGTGGATTAGATTCTCTGCAATATATCTGATACAGCGCACGATTGATAGCTTCTGTGTCGTCTGTGACACCATCACCTACTGCACCAAAATCCAACACACTGGCAAATTGATCTAGCCATTGCTGTAGATTCAAACTGACCGGACTGCCCGATGTGGCACCGGTCTGTACTGTGTATCCAGCAGCTTCGCCCTTGTAGGTATATGCGCCGCCCACTAACAAAAGGTCAGTAAACTCAGTGAGAATTTCTGTGTTGCCTATTACAGGAGCACCATCTTGTAGTGTGCCATTGCCGATGTATAGTCGGCGTTCATCAATGGCCCAGCCCAATTCTGCACCTGCCAATTGAGGCAGATTTTCTGCTAGACCTTTGCGGTTTGTTATTCGTGATACTTGAACTATTGCCATGGGAGTCCTAATTCTGTGCTGTATTTAGCCAGAATCCACCAGGGCTGCTAGATGTGTTTAGTGTAGTATTCTTCTACTTTGCGCCACCAGAGATCACGGTATTTGTCGTACTCTGCGCCTTCCAGCACAAACTCTTGATACTGTGGCTTGGAGATGAGATTGTGAGCGGCATCAACATCAGGTTTCACACACATCAGGATCACACCTTTGCGTATCTTCGTACCATGCAGTTCATTGTGTGCTTCTGCATAGGCGCATAACTGCACAAAGTAATCATCAATCCATTCACGCTTCTTGGGCTTGTTGGTTTGCTTGTAATCCAGGATAGATTCTTCATTTAAATGAATACCAGCACCATCGGTTGTGCCTGCATAGATCTTTGGAAAGTACAGCGGAACTTCGATGCCCCAGAACTCACTCACATTCTTTAGCCCATCACGGATCACAGTCTTGGCCATCTCGTGACTTGACCACGAGAATGGATTAGTGCCCCGTTCTTTGATCTCACCTTTCTTTACATAGTCTTCAAGATAGGTATGCATCCTGGTGCCACGATTGGCTGCTTCTGTTGTGATCTGCTGTGCCTTTTCTACGCCCACAGCTCGACGCCAATTGTGTAAGGCTGCCTTGCTGGCTTCACTCTTGGTCTTGTCCAGGATTGTGGTCACCGATGGTAAGTTGTTGCCATCTGGTGTGGCATAAAATCGTTTACCCTCTAGTGTGACTCTGGGTATGGGTTGATAATTAAATTTTGGATTGTACAAGTTAAACTCTAAAACTTTCACCACATCCGCAGCGATCTCGCTCGTTGGGATTGGAGAATTCAAATCCCTCGTTGAGCCCTTGGCGAACATAATCCACAGTCATACCTGAAAAATATACTTCGTGTCGTTTGTCCACTATCACAGAGAAACCCGGCTGAGCATAGTTTATCGTAGTATCGTCCGCGGTGTGTTGATCAATGTATTCTAACACATAAGCCAGTCCAGAGCAACCTGTAGTTTTCACTGCCAACCGTATGCCCGCGCCGCCGCGTTTTTCTAGCAATCGTTGTATTTTATTTCGAGCCGTATCAGAGAACGAGATCATGCCTGTTACGGTAATCTGCTACTGCGGCTTTGATGGCGTCTTCAGCAAGGATGCTACAATGGATTTTGACTGGTGGCAGCGCGAGTTCTTGAGCAATCTCTGAATTTTTAAGAGCTGCGGCTTCGTCCAGCGACCTACCTTTAACCCACTCGGTAACGAGACTACTGGACGCAATAGCACTGCCGCATCCGTAGGTTTTGAATCTTGCGTCTGTGATGATGCCATCTTTTACCTTTATCTGAAGTTTCATTACATCACCGCAGGCTGGTGCTCCTACCATACCGGTTCCTACATCGTCATCGTCCTTGGCGAAGCTTCCTACATTGCGTGGGTTTTCATAATGATCGATTACTTGATTTGAATATGCCATAGTGTGTTTCCTTACATTGTAAGCTATTTACCCTGATGTGTCAATCAGTTTGGATTCAACCCTAGGCTTTTATGCCGTCCTAGACATATGCGCCAAGAGTCGATCTATCTGATCAGTGTTGGCCTTGCCTAGTTTTAGACCTTTTTTAGCAGCATTGTCAAAACGCCGATCATAAGTTGGATGACTAGCTTTATTTTTAAAGTAATTGTTCATGATTGGATCACGCATAGCATTTTGCATGTATTCGTATTCAGTCTGCCCCAATTCGTCCTTTTGGCGGTGTAACCATGCAAATACTGGTGCTTTGGTAATACCCATAGAAAGTACCAGTTTTGTAGCAAAATCATCAGCATCTAGCTCTTCTTGTTGTGATTGTTGTGGTGTAACTTCGCCCATATGGTTCAGGACTATGTGCCCGGCTTCGTGCCCAAGTAACCAGGTTAATACATTTTCAGGTGCATTGTTGAATTCTCCGTAATCTATTACTATAGTATAGTCCCAGGCTTGGGCGGCAGCACCATCAAAAGGATTGGTAGTTACTTTTACTTTTATATTATCGAATATATGTTTTTGTAGTGGGTCGGTCACATGTTGAGATAACTTTTCTAGGATAGCCAGGCATTCTATCTGAAAATCTTCGTGGAACTCAGTGGTAGGAAACACACCCAAGGCCTTTGGAGGATACCGATTCTGATCCGGAGGATATTCAACGGGCTGTGGAGGTTGTTGCGGCAATGGTGTATCGTTATATACCCATGGTTCAGAACTGTCTTCTAGAAGTTGTAAACGATCGAGTAGTGTGCGGTATTGTTCTGCTGGCGTCATATTACTCACTTAGTGTAGGTCAGGCTGATTGTATGGCCTGTTCCACTTGATCCAATTGTGATAGCGTAAATCCAGGCACCATCTTGTTCACACGCTCGGCACGGGCTTTGAGGCTAGGATGGCTGGGATCAGGGCCGTAAGATTTGAACCTGGTAACGGCATTGGGTCGTGTGTCCAAGACTCCTACGGGTTTTTCAGGATTGTTAGGATCTGTGACTTCAATATAATTTTTCTTGCTTTGTATCCATTTCCATGCTTCTGCTTTATCGTAGCCCAGTTTGAGCGCCATGTTGGCTGCTCGTTCGTCGGCATCGTATTCCGCTTCCCATCTAGGGTTGGTACTGATCGATTTTGCAGGATGTAGCGCGCCACGGCGTTGGTTGATCAGATGCCCCACTTCATGTGCGAGTACAAACGCTAGTACCGAGTCCGGGGCATCCCAAAACACAGGATAACTTAGGTATATGTTGTTGGGTGAGGTACCAAATGCTGCTCGGCTGCTGCCTACATTTCCAAAGCCGGAGGTGACACTTATAACTTGTAATATGCCTCTATCTTTTCCCGACAGCACCCGCATCTTGTTTAAGATATTTTCTGCACGTTGTTTAACTAGTTGTGCACCGGCTTGGTAATTGGAAACCCCCGATATGGTATCGGATCCGGCATTACCAGGGTATGCGGATTGTGGATACGCTTCCGCCAGAACCTGCAAGCGATCGATCAGTGTGCGGTATTGTTCTGCTGGTGTCATTGCACTTGCCCGGTATCAAACGCCGCGATCTTTTTTAAGTGCGGATTGTGCGGCTGCTGCTACTACTTCTTGAGCTTGGTTCACTGGCATCTTGACCGGTCCAGGTTTGTCTCCACCTTTGAATGTGAGTTCAACTGCATCCGGTGCCATAGGATTGAATATACCGTTCAGCGGTGGTTGGCTGACTAGACTTTGTAGTGTGTCTGGATCAATGTCGATGCCCAGGCTTTGTGCTCGTTTGATAAATGCCGCAACGGGCATTTGCAATTTAGCAGAAGTATCTTCAGCACGACCCAGGGCAAACTGGGCCAAGGCCATGAGTTTGTCTGGGGTGTCGCCGGTTTCTACTTCCGTGATCCGCATTATCTGCGCTCGCGGCCTAGAGCTGCTGCTGGTGCGGCTGCTCCTGTTTCTTCAGGTGCTGGTGGCATTTCTCCGCCGGGTGGAGGACCTGCTAGTCCCATATCACCGCCCGGTGCTGCGGGCATACCCATGCCGCCTGCTGCACCCATATCACCACCGGGCACAGGTGGTTGTCCGGTAACTACACCAAGTGCTTGCTCTAACTGCTGCTTACTAGCTTGCAAGTTTTGAACCAAGCCGCTGAGTGCTGCCTGTGCATCATTGTTGAACTGAGCGGCTTGCTCTTGACCAATCTGATTCTTGATTGAATCAACCAGGGCCGGCAGTTCTTTGAATTGCATCTCGGTGCTGTCTTCGATCATGCTCTGCATCTTGTCAACCATGTCTTGTGCGGCCAACACTACTTGAGCTTGTTGCACTTCACCTTCACTGAGGTAGTAACCATGGGCTTGAGCACGACGACGCCATTCTTGTACTGTGGTAGAGGTGTTAACACTATTCAGTTCGTTTTGCTTGTCGGTCACTTGTTTTTTTAGATCTTCAAGTTCTTTTGTCAGTTGATCTTTTTTGTCCATTTTTTGCTTTGCAGCCATGGCAGCAGCTTGTTGCGGATCCATACCCACTGGGTTGGTCGCTCCTGGCCCTTGAGCAGCCATCTCATCTTCATAGATCCGGTTAGCCAGTGCCTGTTCCATCATCATCATCTTGAGATAAGCAGGATTCTTTTCGCTATGATGACGAGCAGAGCTGCTACGCACTTCGTTCAAAGCACCGCGCACTTGGCGGTACATGCTGTGCAGTTGCTTGCGATTCAGAGAATCAATTTGAACTCGTTGATCAAAATGACCCTCGAATACTTTAGCGAGTTGTTGTGTGGGGCGTGTTACGGCCAGTTCGTTTAGTTTCATCTGAGTTTCCTCGTAGTTGCCAGTATTTAGCCAAATTTATACATTTCGCTAGTTCTTTTTCCAGTACCTGGCTTTGTTCTTGCCTAGCACTTGTCTTATTGATCAAGTTTTCCCAGGTGTGCCCTGATGTGCGCTCGGCTAGGCTACGCCGCACATATATGTCATTTCGTAATCGTGTTATGGATTGATCCAGCTCTTTGATCTGTCTGGCTAGATTAAATCTGTGTAAGTTGTCTGCTATGCACCAGGCCAAGGCAGATTTTGTGCCCGAAAATACGCCCACAGCATCGTCTCTCAAACGCACTTGGAATAAGCCTTCAGTAGGATGTATAGTGTATCTGCCAAACACTCGGTATTTTTCTCCATCCTCAATGATAACTTGATCAAGGATACGGGGCAGTTCGCGCTCTGCTAATGCAGCAAGTTTTCGACTGGCTTTCATTTTAACACATAGTGTGATACTAACCAGCCCACAGTACCCACAAGGAAACCAATGATGCCAATGCCCCAACTGATCAGTCGATCATTTTGTTTTGCTGACATTTTCTGCATCATGTCATGTACTTCTGACATCATGGTTTTCACCGAACTCACATCTGATTCCACATTTTGAATCTTGAGTTCCAGCATGCGATAACGCTCAGCACATAACTCAACATGCGCTTCGAGGCTTTTCTTTTCAATATCTGTAGTGTCCATGAAGTTATTTATGGTCCAGGGCCTCAAACCAAATGTTCACATCTGGCCGTAATAATGTAGTGAGTTCTTGCTCTACATAGTTTATTACGGGCACGCCGGCGCATGCTTGCCGTAATCTTCCCACCGAATCATTATCAATCCTAAACACATCTTCAAGATCTGTGTCAAAGTCAAACTGCCAACGAGTATTTTCTAATCTCACACGACTCACACGAAGAGGTTGTGTGTAAAGACTTATCAACTGCATTATGGTTTCCCAATTGCGTTGTTGATTTCTACTTCTCAACCATGTGGCTCGATCTGTGACAGCTTGTCCTTGTTGATCACGAAATGGCAATATATTTTCACGAAAGTGGCCAGTGACTCCTGTGGGTGTACAATCAAAATCGGTAGTTACTCGTATGCTTAGGGTCATGGCGTATTTACGGCCAAAAAAAAGCCCTGGAAATAAACCAGGGCCTTGTTTTTACTACTGTCTAAAATTAGACTGGAGTGAAGTTGACTGCGCTTGTGGTGAATGTAGCATTACCGGAACATGAGTTCAATTGCAGATTCAAACCACCGCTTGCCACTGTAGCACTGGTGTTAGCAGTGGCCAACAATGTGACATTGCTGTAAGCACCTGTGGGGTACACAGCCAGGTTCAATATTGTAGGTGCAGCTGGGCTGACCTGATACATTGCCACTGTGGCTTTGGTTTGGATAGCTTGAATAACATTGTTCAGATATCCGTTGACATTTGCAACAGTGTTAGCACCGTCCATAGCGCCGTTGGCGACCAAGCTGAAGAAGTCCAGCTTGGGGCCTTGGAAGTTAACTGACCCGGTGTTAGCAATGTTTGCTGTGCCTGTAATGTTACCATTTGCTGTGTCCATATTGAACACTGGTTGCATTGTTCCATTGACTTTTGTAAATCCTGCCATTTTTGTTTCTCCTAAAAAGTGAGCGTGTTTGCCCTACTCTTATTTATGAATCTGGCAAAAAAACATGCCCTTGTCTAGTTGTTTCTGGCTTTGTTTCTGGCAGTAAAGTCAAATCTGTTCACGGCTTTGCCATAGCCTGCAGGGGTAGCAAACACCCATCCTTCATTGCCCGGGACCTGTGCATCTAGTTTGCCCAGCAGATCCAGTTTGAGATCATGCAGCAATTCAAACAACAAGAACGCAGCAGCTAGGCCTTGCTCGTTTGAGGTAGGACTACGCAGATATTGTGCTATATTGCTGACCTTTTGTGGTGTTTGAGTTTGTTGCAACCAGGCCATGAATCCCGGCACTAGATCACGGAAATCACCTGTGTAAGCAGCATGTCTTGGATCTACTCGTTTGTTAATGTAGTCAATGGCCAGCTTGGCCAGGTCAGTGATCTTCATGGCTCGCAGTTCCATGGGATTGAACAATGTGTCTATGGCTGCGCGATTCTGGCGCAGTAATGCTCGAATCTTTTTAGCTATGTCGTTGTTCTTGGGAACTGCTTGAGCATAGATAGGTTCTATCAACAACAATCCTGGTACTGTATTGAACTTGACTCTGCTGAGTGGTTGCTTGGGGGCATCCACATCTGCATACATAGTGTGAACTGCTACGCCAATTTCGCTGTTTGCTATCTTCTTTCCTAGATCACTGGCCACAGGAATGCGGTATGCTACTGTGTTGGGTCGGAATACAAGATTACCTGCTTCTACTTCTGGAGTAGATGTATATAACAGATCACCCTTGACATAACCACGAAAGTTCTCAGGTGTGGCTGCTTCGAGATATGGCCAGATGGCCTCATATGTGGGCAGCAGGGTTTGTATTCTATCTGCTTTATTGCCTTTGGCAGCAGCATTGGCATCTCGTCGCGCCATGTCTGTGGCAACCTCATCGGTGCTGGTGAATAATCTTTCCGCGGTGAAGCCTGCATCATCTGTGAGCACAAACTCACCGGTGTCAGGTTTGCGACCAAATACCACAGCCGGCTTGCCATCCCATTTTACTGATCCGGTCTTGGGATCCGTATAGAAACTATCAGCTATTTGCAATGCTCGATCTACACCTGCTGAACCACTGCGGAACACATAGTCTTCCAGGTGCTCGATGCCTTTGGCTTTACCGCCTACCGCAACAGGTTCTTGCTCGTACAGTTGATATGTTTTCTTTGTTTCGATCAAGGGCTGCATGCCTTGATTCACGATACGATCACGCAGGCGTGCCAGGAAGTTAGCATCACTTTCTCTCACGGTCATGTCGGGCTCTCGTATGCCTTCCTTGGCTAGGTATTCACGGAAATCTTTTACTTTGGCTTCACGATCAGGATCATTGCTGAGTGCAGCATAGATTGATTCCACATTCTTTAGGTTGTTGCGACTGGCACCACGCCCTAACAACACCGTGGCCACATAGTCAGGATCCATGCCGTGTTTGACCAATTCATTTGTGGCACGAGAGAACATGCCGTTAGCACCTACTTTTAAACCTTGTTGCTTGGCTATGCTTGACATTAACACATTGCGATTCATGCCTTTGTATTCTGAATCCTCACCACCACCGTAATAAAACTGACCCCAATCCAAGTTAGGGAAGAACATAAAGTCAGTCTGTACAAATCCACGATTAGCATCACCACCTATGGGTGTTTTGAAATGTACTTCTCCAGCTTTTTTAACCCATTCTCTAGGGTCCAGACCTTGACTTTGCACAAATTGTGTGAGTATCCCGGCCAGTTGCTCTTTTGAAACTTCCGTGAGATCCACCGCCAAATCCAAGTCGCCAGATGTGGGTTTACGACCTGTGGATCCTAACCAACGGTCCTTGGGGAATTCTATGCCAGTTACCTGTTCTATCCAATGAATGGTAGCAGGCACATCTGCACGGTTGATACGCTGTGTGAGTGGTTCGCCTTTAGGGCCTTTGAATACATTGCCGCCTTCCAGCAGTTTATTGATTTGCATGACTACGCCTTACGGTTCTGGCAAATCTGCCTGCATCACGGGTACGGATTGCATTCAGCAGTTTGCGTGTGAGATTTTCTGCTTGCTCCGGTGAATACGAAGCTTCTATCTGTTCTAACAAATTGATGGCACCAGCAATGATGTTAGAAGCGCGGCTTTCTATTATCAAGTCGCGTTCACGCTCAACATACATTGAATCCAGTTCTTCTAATAGACTACGGGTGCGTTTTTGCATTGCGTTCAAGGGCCTTTGAGTTATTTATTGGTTTTAACCAGTTTTGATCTTGCCCAACAGCTCCTTGAGCTTGTTGCTTTGTACATCTGCCGTGATCTTTGGAGTAGGGTCTAGTGGATCAACGCCCGGCTTGGGTTGTGCCCTTTCCCATTTAACAGGTGCTGCGGCATCTGCTGGCGCTACACTGGCACGAGCCTTGATAGATTCCATCACGCTGCTGGGTTTGCGGAAGCCATTGTCGTTCTCATCCCCACCTGCATCTGTGATACGCATGGTATCAATATCATATTCCAGATCAATCTTCTGTCCCACACCTGTTGAACTACGACTTTTCATACACTGGATCTGATACTTGCCACGCTCTTTCATTGAACGCGATGTCAAAATACCAAACACATTGTCTGCTGTGTTGATCTTTGAAATACCACCAGAGATATGACTGTGATCAAATTCCACTTCTTCCACTGCTGATCGATTCAACTGCGACGCAGTTACCATGAGCATCTGCAGTTCTTTGGCCAAGTTACGCAGTTCTTCCGATACATACTTGTCTTTCACAAACAAATCATTTGGACTGACCTTTGCACTCACTGGCATCAGCAAGTCCAAGTAATCAATCATCACAAAGTCTACCCGCTTGCCTGTTTGTATCTGATACTCTTTCAAATACGCTCGTATGTCATTGATGTTTGATTGTGCCGGTAACCCTTTCACTTGATAGTTGCCGCTCTTCTTGGCCACCAGCTTTACTTTGAGTTCTGCTGTGTCGATATCCTTGCGTATGTCTTTGGTACTCATGTTTGTGAGCATGGCATCTGTTCTCAAACTAGTGAGCTCTTCACTCAGTTCCAATGTGATATACACTCCACTGAGTCCGGATTGCACCCAGTTCAATGCTATATTCATCATCACAAGACTTTTACCTGATCCGGAGCCACCTGCAAAGATGTTTAGTTCGCCGCGGCTGAATCCACCATACAGCAGTCGATCCATCTGTGGCCAACCTGTTGATACTTGCCCGCCTGATTCAAAATACTTGCGTATCCGTGCCGCTGGATCAGCAAAGTAATCTGTGCCCATGTCCTTGGTCAAACTAATCTGTACAGCATCCTTGATCAGTTTCTCCACAGGATCATAGTCACCTTTTTCCAACAAGTCTGCTGCTTTGAGGATAGCACGCTCTAGTTCTTGTCTGCGAGTGAACGATTCAAACTCCGTCATGAACCACTCAAAGTGTCCTTCGTTGAGTTCGGGCACTGGTTGTAGTTTAATACCAGTGGTAGCTGCTATCTGTGCCCGGTCCGGCAAGGTCTTGTATCGGTCGCCGTGCTCTTTTATGAATTCAGCAGCCGGTCGTAGGCTGCGATCAAAGTTCTCTGGATTGTAAATGTTCTGCACACGCACATAGCCTTGTGCGTCCTCCAACATCATCTCCAAGAACAAGCGTTGTACATCAATTCCGTAATCTTTAAGCATAGTGTATTATATAATCAATCAGTATCAAATGTCAAATTATCATGGTACCTAGTTTGTATTTTTGCTAGATCCCTCCAAGAGTCAAAACTGTCAGCGTCTATAGACCAAGATCGATTTTGTTCCAATCGTTGATTGATCAACTCGTAAACAAAGATGGTCCAGGCCGCCAACCATTTATCAAAACAATCTTCAACTTTCCAAAAGGAAACAAGTTCTTCGATTGACCTAGGGCCATCAGGTATAGTTAGCTCATAGGCAAGTTGTTTGTTCCAGTATTGATTAAAAAAATCTTCTTGTGTTTTTGTAAATTTAATTTCAAGTAGACTTTCAATGGCTTGTTGATCCGACAGTTGCCAAAAATTGGTACATGGTTGCGTTGGGCGCTTTTTCTGGATGTGATGATACCATTCAACGATATGTAGCAAATAATTGTCCAGCAAGTTAGGCAATTTGTGATTTAACTTTTTAAAACAAATATTGTACAACACATTGCCAACATGTGTGTATGGATATATCTGTATGATTTTTGCGTTGGGAAAATGTTTGGAAATGTGTGCCTGATCAAAATTATGCGTTACTACAACATGGTGATCTTTCAATCGAGTAAGTTCTTGATCCCAGTTCCTAACTCCATCAATGGGCAACACTTGAGGATCGGAATCGCCGCGATCAATTCTAAAAAACGATTGATCATTATCAAAGCTGTCAGTGAATAATTTTCCTAAAAAATTTCCCGAGCAGCCTTCAAGGTGACTGATCACAAGGCGAACTTTTTCTTTATTTGTTTTGCCCATTGCTTGTGTGTTTCTGGTCCTGGATGTGTTTTATCTTCAGCTTTGTCAATGATACTATGGTAATCAAACCCAAATAAATCATCGTGGAGGATCTCGTCGACTACAAAGCATTTGACGCTGTGTGGTATAACCAGTGATTCTGTGTTGTATTTGAACTCTCTAAATTGCAATATCACTATCCCGGGCGGGCTCTTGGACCGATTGTAATGAGCAATGATATCATTGTTTGTTACCAAGAACCCAGCTGGAGCATGACAGTTTACTCGATAATTTCCAAGCAGTTGATGCCAACACTGATCAAAATCTATACCTACTCCAAAACTAAAGCTGCTGCCGAACACGCTTATCTCCGGATCTGGGTGATGCTCATTGCCTCGATACCCTAGACTATTAAATGCATAATCAATGGGCCGACCATGTTCATGTCTTGCAAAATAATCAAATCGACAATTTGCATAAGTTCCAATCCAGGATTCATAACACGATGTATAACCCGAATTATAATTTTTGTCGTTTGACAAGTTGTTTCTTTCTCATTTCTATTTTGATCCGACTGGTTTCACGATTTTCAAATATAGTTAGCACAGTTGCTAACCTACCATACCGCATCACTGAGTCATTCACATCCTTGATATCGTCGGGCCAGGGTGGCATGCTCACTGCCCATCCCAGTTCCACTGCACGATCTACCAGTTCCATGCCCGACAAGTCTTGATCGGGTACCACCGTGATCTCCTTGCCTAGACTGCGGATCAATCTAGCCTGCTCATCACTTATGGTGTTGTGCATCACTGCTAGACCACCGATGCATAATGCATCAAATATACCCTCTACCACAA
>Ga0209191_1000778_pt1 | contig 23182 bp, 26 predicted proteins | sample S_130626_EF_Meta_FD_187320 | JGI IMG/M metagenome (GOLD analysis project Ga0209191, IMG submission 187320) | Freshwater microbial communities from Lake Simoncouche, Canada to study carbon cycling - S_130626_EF_MetaG (SPAdes) (version 2) | ecosystem: Environmental > Aquatic > Freshwater > Lake ...
TGGGCTAGTGTTTTTCCATTGGCAGTCAAAACTTCGACTTGACGCAATAACATCACAATTTGTTCCGGTTTAATACGTTGACCTTTAGGCATTTTTTACTCCTTTTAGAGATAGATTATCAAAAATTCCTCTCTTTGGGAGTGGTACTAAAAATTAGGTCAGATCACAACAAAACAGATAAAAAACTTTTTCATTTTTTAATCCTAATAAGTTATAAATTTAACTTTAAACAAAGTTTGAGTAAGAATCAACTGATTATCTTAATTAAAAGCAAATGAGTAGTAAAAATTATTAAGAGAATTTATTCATTTGAGCACTCTTAAATTTAAATTAGTGAGTTAATATTATTTTAGTAGCTATTAACCCACAAAGCATATCGCCCAGAAACTAATTTTTTATATCATTTTTTTGAAGAGGGTTTATCCCCATATCATTTTAGAATTATTGATGATAACTTTTATAAGTTTCTTAATGCTTGCTTTTTCTCAATTTTTTAAGCCCCATCATTTAAAGGCAACAAATTTTGAAAATATCTAATTTGTACGTTGTCCTCTTAACAAGTGTATTAATCGCTTGCGGTGGTGGAGGTGGTGGCTCATCTTCAAGCGCTACCCCTATAACTCCAGTAACTTCGACCTTAACTAAGGTAATGGACTATCAAAATGAACATGGGGTTGGCCAAGTATTTAATACCCATGTTGCCGATCTGAATGCTGATGGTCTAGATGATGTCATTGTTGCTGGTTGGGCAGTGGAGTCATCGGGATATAGTGCATCTGTAAATTCAAGGTTACCTCTAAAAATTTTAATTCAACAATCTAATGGATCATTGTTAGATAAAACTGATCAATTGCTTGGTATAGGGAACAATATGATCCTTGGGGCCCAAAGAATTATTGTTGAAGATTTTGATTCCAATGGCAAGCTAGATATTTTTTTGGGAGGGTTTCAAGATGTGCCATCCCAACCAGCTAATAGCGTTATGTTTTGGAATGAAGGATCTTCTTTCACTAGGGTAGATTTTTCTGATCTGGTCTGGGCTCATGCGGCATGCGCTGAAGACCTTAGAGGAGTTGGCAAAAAAGATTTAATCATGGGTGCAGAAGGTGGAAGATCAAACTCCATTTATGTGAACAATGGGAATAGATCATTTACTCTTAATGCTACATTAATCTCCAAGTATATAAGTGCAGGCGGTGCTTGCTCAGTTATGAAAGACTCGGCCACGGGTAATATTGCCATCATTACAACGAACTATGTTGGATTTAACGGCTATAGTGGTGTTGCGCATATTTTTGATAGTCAACTTAATTTCTTACAATCTATTGGCCTTCCTGGCAGTGAGGAGGTAGGGGTTGCGTACAATTTAGTTCATGATCTCGTAAATATTATTCAAATGGACTTGAACGGCGATGGACTTTTAGATCTCGTACTTACCGATAATGGAAATTTTAGACTTTCCCAACCCAATGGAGCCTTTATTGCGCTGATTAATCAAGGAGGCTTTAGTTTCTCAAATCAAACGAGTACCTATTTTCCAAATCAAACGAATGACTCCATCTTTGGGTATTTTGTAAGAGTGCTTAATTTGGGTGGACTACAAACAATTTTTGTTAATAATGCAAGCCCACAATCTTTCTCATCAAGTTCTTTCTGGCAGTTAATTGGGAATAAGTTTCAAAAGTATCTAGCATCTCAGATGAGTGCTGCTATAGGATCTTATCAATATCCGACTGTTTATCAAGCAGGCGACAGCAGTCTTCAATTACTGCTTATTGATGGCTCGAAATATCCCAAATTTACTTTTTATACAAAACCGCTTCAATAAATAGCTTGAGGCCAATTGTATGGAGAATTATTACTAAGCATGAAAGTTCTTGAGTATTATGTTGTGATTTGAATGCTTGAGGCATTTTTATTATGTTTATTAGATACATTTCTTTGTTTACTTCACTTTTTACGGGAAAGGAAATGATTTCAATATCATATTTACATCAAGCTTGAACAAGTAATATCATAGAATGAAAAGATTAAATATAAACTCTTTATGCTCAAGCTAATTCAAAAATTTGAAAAAATAATTGCTAATTTTCTACTATCTGCAATTAGTCACTATCAAAATAGAATTTCTAAAAGATCACGTTCTGTTTGCAGATTTGAACCAACTTGCTCTTGCTATATGTATATTGCTATTGAGAAATATGGCGCTTACAAAGGTTTTATAACTGGCATTAAAAGATTAATGCGTTGCAAAATACCCAATGGTGGAATTGATTACCCTTAACTAAGGATAAATTTATAATGTATGAATACAAAGCTATACCCTTCATAGGCAATGTTAAAACAGAAGATAACATTGCTGTAGGAAATCAGTTAAGTGTCTTGATGAACCAACAAGCATCGTTGGGTTGGGAATTTTATCAAATTAATACTGTAGGGATTTCTGTTAACCCAGGTTGTTTAGAGAGTTTGTTAAGTTTATTCTTACCCAAAAATCCGTATATGGGGTCCTACAGACACGACATGGTGATTTTTCGTAAAGAATTGGGTTTTGACACTATGAAAAATTCTAATCCATCATCAGTTGCAAATTTAACAGACTCCCCTAATAATTCAACATCATTTATTAATCCCCAAAAAAAATCTAATGAAGATAAAGATGAAATTTTTATATTGGATAACTTAACGCCAGCTGAAGAAAAAATTAAAAATAATTTAACTGTAAATCAATGGAGAGAAGCCCTGGTTTCGAGTAAAAAAATGGGTAAAACAATTGCTCAGTGGAGAGAAATTGTTGATCAATTAATGCATGAGCATGGCATCGTCTATAGAAGTCAGAGATACTGCGTTAGGGGACTTAGTTATGAGTATTTAAATGATGCTATCAACTCAATCAATCTCTTAAAGTCTACTAAGGTAAAAAATGCCAAATGCCCTAATTGTGACTCACTAGTAAATTTACTAGACAAGGAGTGTGCAAAATGTTCAGCTTCATTTGGAGATATGTCAATTTATCGTCCAAAACCTCTTTGACGTATTTTTACCAACAACTTTGAGGAAGAATAGGAAACTACGTGCCCAATGACCCACCCATTGATAGTCAAAAAAAACAATCTAATGATTTAACTGAGCTTGAGAAAGCTTTAGCTGAGGCTCATGATGAAAGACAAAAAATTAGTGATCAATTTAAGTCAAAAGTTGTAGATGCTTTTGCTAAAAAACGACAAGAAATATTTGAGCAACAAGCCCAAAATAATGATGGGGATTTACCACCCGTTAACAAAGATAACTTAATTGAAAGTAAGGCTGTCATAGAGAATAATGAAAATACAATTACAGAGCCTTCATACAAGGTTGAAATTTCTGTGCTGGTTTTAGTAGTAGTAATAATACTAGGGGTATTTGTCATATACCAAAATGCAGGTGTTTTGGGAAATACTAAGCCTAGCTTTGATTGTTCAAAAGCAAAACATAAAACCGAGTTGGAAATTTGTAAAGAACCTTCTCTTGCAAAATTAGATTTCGAAAATGCAGAGTTATTTAAAAAAGCATCAAATGTTAACCCCGTTAAAGCCAAACAAACTCTTAACAACTCGGTCAAAAATAGATATAAGTGCCAGAGTGACTACAACTGTATTAAGTCTAATTTTCAACAATCTATTGAAGTGTATAAAAGTATGATCAATGGCTATTCTAGTTCAACAAACAATAGCCAGGTTGAAATTCAAGCAAAAGAAAATCTTGCCTTTTATCTTGCTGAATGCGCCGGCTTTTATTATTTTGCAGCTTCTATCGGTGATCCAAATGATAAGGATATGAAATTAAAGATGAGCGAATTTAGCCTTCAAATAGCTAACGGCGTAAGTAAAATTCCGATGAATGATCTTAAAAAAATTCGTAACGATACTATGTCAAAATTATCTGAAAAGTTTGAACAACTAGTCAGTAATAACGACCGTCAAGAGTTGCTCCAATGGAGTAAAAGTGTTGGTGCAATGCAAAACGAATGTACTCAAAGTCTTCAAAATATATCTGATACGGTTTTAAAGAGATAATCTAGTAACATATATTTTAGCTAGTTACTGCTTTAGTAATTGGTGAGTTTATTTGCTTAATGAGTCGCGATAAAAGAACCTGCTAGACCTTTTCAACTATAGGGGTGGTCTTGTTTGGAGTTAGCGTATAGTATTTGCTGCTGCAGTATTAAATTAGATAAGCACTTTTATCTTCTTACTTATATCGGGAAACCTTATGAGAAAGCTCTTAGTATTTTGTATTTACACCACGGTAACATTCATTTTAATATCATTGAGTGGGTGTCAAAAATCAATTGCACAAGACGTAAAGTCTCACTGGTATAACAACCCTACAAAAATTACTGTAGCTAAGGAAGGCGAGACCCTGACAGATTTGGCGCAGCGTCTTATTAATCAACGCATTGATAGCCTAGGAATAGAGCTAGATGACTATAGGGCCTCATACGAATTTGGACCTGTTTGGATATCAGGCATCTTTAGACAGCCGGGTCAACCAATTAGTAATGTGGAGCAATTTTGCGATAGCAAAGGCCATATTCAGATTCCCATTGGTGTGGCTTTTGATGGTATTGGTTGTGACCAAGACTCATTTGAGAAGTTAAAGATCCTCAGAGGATCGCAGCCCTCAAAATTTAAGGAGTATTGTCGGTCGGTAAAGGATGATCCAGGTCAGCAAACGGTTGGTTATGTAAATATTCAAAATCATGTTTTCTGGATGGTATTTGAGGGCCAAATTTGGGGAGTGGGCATTTCATCTGGAAAATATTACCCTTTGATAGATGAAGGATCAATGGAGGTTTGTAATTTAAAAGTAAGGGCAGACGCCAATAAATGTTACAAGTGTTAAGCATTATGGACCTTATAAAGATGAGCGCATTGCCGAAATAAAGCAAAACTTTATTAACAAGGGTTTGGATCCAAATTTATCTGGAAGTTATTTTCAGCTCACTTCAAAATCGCGAATTTTAAATGTAAGCTCTTCCACCCAACAAACACCATTTCACGTGGTTGCCCCCCACAATTAGCTACAGCTACTCTATTTACTTATTAACGTCGAGCACGGGCAATTGCATTATTGCAAATCCCTAGCGGCCCGCGCATAGTACCATTTTCTGCTAACCAGGGGGGGTTGTTTAAGACACTTTTTAAGCCTTCATAGCAATCATCTTGGCATGATTTATTTCGTCCGCAACTAGCCTTAATCCAGGATTCGCTAAATTTTTTGATAACGTCGTTTTTGTCATTACAGTTTACATTAGTGTTGCAATCTAGCCTTTGCCCTGGAAACACAGTAGCACTGGAGGTTTTAGGATTATTTAGGTTTTTTTGCCTATCTCTTTCTCGTTCCGCAGCAATTTGTTTTCTTCCTTCAGGAGAATTCAAAAATTCTTGTCTTTTTCTTTCATTTTCTTTTTCAATTTCAATTTGAGCCAAAATTTTTTGATTTAATAAATTCGAAGCTTCTAAGATATTTTTTAATCTTTGGGGCTGAAGATAATAATTAGAGATAAAATTAGCATAAAATTGAAAGAATACACTTGGATGCATTTCTATGCCAGGATGCGCGTTACCGTTTTTTTCTTTTTCTTTACCAGGATTTGTGTGGTATTCGTCAAAAAGCTGTCTACCCTCACTAAGCCCTTTAGATGTAATGTCAGGTCTATTTGAATTCTTTGAGTATGCGGATAGTCTTTTGACGTCAGGGTCACAAGCTTCACCTGGCCAATTTCTACAATAAGGTTTTTCGATTGTTTCAACAATCCCAATAGATGATTTAAGTTTTTTACTAGATATTCCCATTTTGGCTGAAATAGTATCGATAACTCTTTCATATGAATCCATTGATTGTTTAATATTTGTCTTATATGGCATTAAAAAACGTTGTATGGCAATACCGTTATAGCCATATAAACTAGCATTATTGAGTGCCTGTGGAGACTCCTCTATGTAATGGTTAGCATGCCATATAAATGAGTACATTGTTAAAAATATATCTAGATCAGTTTGACTCATACCCCGTTTTATTATTTCATCATTAATTTGATTATCTGATAGTGTTTCTAACACAGAACTGTTACTTTGAAGAGTATTAGCTTTCTGGAGATTGGGTGTTGGAGGCAATGAATTTGTAGTATTCGCTCTTGCCTGTTCTACCAATAGTCTATTTTGCTCTATTGCTAATTCTCTATTGGGGTTAAAGGGTGGTGCATTAGGGGCAATTAGCTTAAAGTTGAAATCCCATTCACTACCGTTTACATGTTTTGATTTACCAAAAAGATTATCTCCAACTATTTCACCGAAAGATTCGCTAACCTTTTTTTCCCGAAAATTGGTTTGCCATGATATTTTATTACCTATCTGGGACCAAATATGAGTATTGAAAGTAACAATTTCTCTTCCGTTATGGTATGTATTGCTAGCTGTTTTGTCAGAGAGGAATTTAATTTCCATCTCTCTACCATTAAACATTCCGCGCCAAGTTGTATTTTCAATTGTCTGATTATTTTGAGCATAAGCAAATGAGCTAAAAAATATACAAAATATTAAGAGGAATTTATTCATTTTTTTATTTAAACGTTAGTAATGTTATTGGTTATTATTTAAAACACTGTATTACAAATATGGCGTATCGTATATAAAGAATTCTACGTATACTCAATCCTCTGCCGATACCTCATCCCAACCAATCAAAGCCACTAGACTCCACACTTCAAGCTGCATAAGTCAAACCACGATTTAGAAACTGTAGTCAATTGTTAAGTTGTTGTTTCAAATAGATTTTCACGCCTTCTAAGCCGTAGGTCGCACGTTCGAATCGTGCTGGGCAGGCCACGATTCACAAATTAAGATCACTGTGGTGATTGTGACCGTTGTGGGCCAGATTGGCAACCTTCATACCGAGACCAACTAGGCTTCACTCACCGTAATAGAGATCCTGTGGGACTATGTTTGGTGTCCAAAGAATAAAATGCCTAGTCAAATAAACTTAAGATTTTGTTATCTGAAGACCTTTTCTATAAATCATGCTCGTATTACATGGTGCAAATCCTAACCTGGCTAAATAATCATCGACTAATAAAGAATTCACTTGCTCAAGAATTGCCTCAACTCTTGTCTTTAATCGATAATCATTAATCAGGACATCAGTGGTTGTAAGCCATACATCACCGCATGAGGCTATAACAGGATTCTGAACATTATAGTAGTTGCCATCCTTTGCAGGTGTTGGCACTCTAAAACTAGGGTCGTAAATTAATGTTGCATAGTGATAAAGAAATACAAACCTTATGACATTCTCACCTTTAAGATAGGCAGTAGTTTCTTCATAAGATTTAAAACAGTCGAACTTGATAAGAGATGCTGATACTAGTTGACTATTATCCAAATGATCATTGATTAAAATACCCGCGTCCATATTAAATCCAATTCACTATTACCTAATGATTAATTCTAACGTTACTCTGTGTAGATTTAGTTACAGTAAATAAGATCCAAATTTTCACTTTGTTCAATTGTTCCCATGGATACCCTATGATTTACATATTTGAAGTAGTTTATTATTTCTGCCATTAAGGCTATATAAAATTATTAACATTCAATCATTTTTAAGGGCTATAAATGACTATTCTATTAATCGCAATTACCAGTATTAGCTTCTCAGTTCTTGCGCAATTTTTATTAAAATCGGGTCTTCAGGGAGTTCCATTTGAGGGAGTTTCAAGCCTATATCCTTTAATAAAGAGTTGGAAAATCTTGGCAGGTTTTGTGTGTTATTCAATTGCTGCTGTTATTTGGTTAAGAGTTCTGGCAGACTGGGATGTGAGTAAGGCTTATCCAATCATGGGTTTAGGATTTGTCGTTTCTTTACTTGTGGGATACTTAAATGGAGAGATAGTGACTGCTAGCCGCATTATTGGAACGGCAACTATTTTTATCGGCGTGATCATTGTGGCTAGAAGTTAATCAAGCCCCTAAATTAATTAAAGTTTGTGCATTAATTCTTTTAAGTTGATTGGCTACTAAATTAAGGACACCTTGTCTAAAGGAACTTTTTGTTAGTGGTGATTTGAGATAGGTGTATTCAAGATGGGGTATTCCCCCCCTTTTTCTTTTAAAGTCACCGGCACCCGAGCTGTAATTTAGTAATACTTGATTATTTTTTGCGTGAGTGTATATAGACGCAAATAGCACTCGATAAGAACCATCTGAAGAATTTGCTGGATCATATCCGAGAGCAGGAACAGTAATTGTTTCTCCTGAACGACACAATAATGCAAACGATAAAATTTGGCCTTTAATATCTTTAATCAAAAGACATGACATTAATTTTTGATTAATGACATCATCAAAAAAATTGATTGTATATTGAGGGTTTAATAAAGAATGTTTTTCAAGATAAATTTTCTTATAGAGTTGGTGAATTTTCGTCAAACTCTCGACATCTAATTCAGTGCAAATTTCTATTTGCACTGCTGATTTTTTTAATAGGCCAAGATCACGCTTTAGGTGTGATGGGGTAGGTATTTGCCCATTGCGAAAATCAAATTCATAAATCACTCGAGACGGAATACCTTTAAACCCAAGTGTCTCTAATTGCTCAATAAGCGTTTTATGGCGATGAGGCAAGATATTTCTAATACCAGCAAAATAAGTGGGATAAGTATTCATCATTTTGCTTGCAATATCGGGGATTTCTTTTTCTTGCTCAGTGGACCAGATGGATGTGGAAATAGGGTAGTTCCCAATGAATACCGTTTTATCGATTCCTAGGAAATAAGAAAGTCTTCCCAGAAAGCTAATAGATAAGGAACTAAGAGGCATATGCCTGCATTCATGAGCTAGGTAGTCAAACCAGGCACTTCTCGGTGAGTTTATATACGTAGCATGCCTCTCCCGCAAGGGAAAGGCAATACTAATGGGTAATTGATTTTCTCCCTGCCAAATAAGTGTGGCAGAGGCATTACTAACCCAGTTATTAACTTCAAGACTGGGCCATGTTGAGATCATTTGATTATGTATGAAATTACTCTACAAGTTCATAGAGATGAAAACCACCATAAATTGCAGAACGATCTTCGTGAATGAGTTGGTCAGACTTTATATGGTTGCGCTTCCAACGACGATTCAATTCATCCCCTATTGCGTTTTCAATTGGAGATTGGGAGCCAGCAGTTCTAAAAATAATTCTTGCAGCAGGGTTGGCTGTACGAGTGATTTCCGTCCACAGAGTAAAAATCTCTTCAGCTGTCATCCAATCCTGGGCATCTAAAAGTACTACCGCATCAACTGAATTTGTGGACATTCTTTTGAGCGCATCTAATACATTATTTTGTTCTATTGATAAATGCTCAATATTTTTACGAATCACATCAAAATACTGTTCCTGTAAGTAAAGAGGCTTATTGCTTGCATTGGTATGGTCGTAGCATCTGCCAAATGCCTGATAAGCAAAATAGTTGTTGTTGATATTATCAACAGTTGCTAGCTTTCTAACTCGCTCTTTAAGCACCTGGGCCATACTTTCTGGACGATTCTCACAAAGACTAGCATGCTGACTAGGTGGAATTCCAAGATTATAGAGAGCAAGTGGGCTACTCATTATTATTTTTACTAACCTAGAGTCAAAAATTTTGGCAACGTTTTCATCAAACCATTTACCTTGTGCTTCTTTAGTTGGCTGGTGCAAAATCTCTTCTAATTTGACACGATACAGTTTTGCACCAAAGTGAATGATACCAATCAGGTTACCTAGTAGACCGTATTTGTAGAAGCCTTTTTCAAACATTCGAATGCGCTCAGATCCTTTAATTCCACCTTCCCAATAATTTCGCGTCGCTTGGTTAAGATGAGGAGACAAAACTTGATGGTAGATTCGTGGATTATTGATTGATTTTGCTTCGCCAAAGAATTTATAAAAGTCTTTGTACTCTAAACGCTTAATAGCCTCGATTTTCAGATTTCCAAGGGCAACATGTGCATGGTTTAAGTCGACAGCAGTAATTTTTTTTGGGCTTACTGTTAAGTAAGACAAAGCATTACAACCACCAGAAGCGATGGTAATCAGATGATCAGTCGGTTGAAGGTTCAGTGCTTTTAGGTCAACTACTGGATCTTCCCAGATTTGGGGGTAAACTAGCCGCTCAAACCAATAAGCAAATATTCGATCATGCAGTGAAAACTTTTTCTTTTTCGCATATACGGCATCTTTTAGTAACTGTTTAGAACGCGTTATATTTGATTCCGGAAGTGTAGAAGTTTTGTCCATAGCTTTCATTTGTAATGATTTAAGAATATGACCATTTCAATACATAGAAAAGACAAAGTAGTGACAAATTAGTTAAAGTTTTATTAAAAAACAGATAATCATCGCGATGATCTGATAAACTAATTTTAGTTTTTGAGCGTCAAAAAATTAGAAAAAGTTACAAACGATATTAAAGTAGGAAAATTAATAATGCCACTGTACAGAGATTTAATAGAAACAACACGTAAAACTGGGTTAGTTGATCTCAGCCTATTGAACAAGTGTTCGTTCAGTACTAGAGAGAAATTTTTATCTGAGGTAAGTTTCTGGTGTATCTATTCAAAGGGTAATCTAGAAAATTTAGGTAAGAAAGATAAAGAAATTAAAGAGACTAATTAGTTTTCATTAGAATCTTGGAAGATGCTACTTCACTCTTCGGAGTATTCTTTTCGATCGCTCAAATCCAAAATAGAACGTAAACTACAAGCGTCTAGTAACAAGACGCTCGTCGATGAATAACTTAAAGTTTTTATTTCAAACCAACTCTCCCCAAACACCTGAACCCCTCACGATTCTAGATTGTCTTGCTACTTGAAAGCCTAATTTTTCTAAGGCGCGAACGATGTCTTTACCAGAGAGACCTGGAAATTTAGGCATGAGCTACGTCAAAAGTTGTTACTAATGGATGAACATTGAACGTCATTGGAAACTCCTCTAAATAAAGAGAGGTCGCCTCTTTTAAATTAGCAATTGCTTCATCAACAGTTTCACCTTGAGTAGTTGTACCAGTTTCAGGATTTAGGGCAACATATCCCCCTTCTTCAGCTGGACTTAATATAGCGGTTAATAACATGAGATACTCCTTGTCTTAATGCAATTATTATGCGCTCAAAGATTAAATTGAGCAAATCATAGCCTTTTTGTTAATGGGTAATTAAATATCCTACGGCCTAAGAAGCCCAAGGTCGCACGTTCGAATCGTGCTGGGCAGGCCAGGAGCTATCCTTTTGCTTTGTAATGTAGAGGAAAGGCTGAAGGGTCTCTAATGGAGTCAATAGATAAATCGATATCTAAGTTTGGCCAGTAGATATGTTTTTCAGATGGCCATTCCACTTCACAAAGCTCTTTAATAGTTACATCCTTAAACCAAGGGAAGTTCTCAAAAGAAAGAAACAGTTCTTCAGTTGGCAATAAAAGCCAAAAACCTTGCGATGAAACCTGTGTGATTTCAATCAGAGAAGTGAGTGTTCCAAGCATTTGTAATTTCCTCATAATGAAGAATAACTGATTTTTTAACGGCATTAATTTGCTGATCAGATAACCCATAATTTACAGCAATTATGACCTCAGGTGTTAGCCAAAACTTGGCTTCCCCATCAGCATGGCTAACGTGAACATGAATTCGAGGCTCTTCTCTTGAAAAGAAGAAAAACCTGAAGCCATTTTCTTTAAAGATTGTTGGAGACATTGCTTATTATAAACGTCAAATATACTCATTAAATCAATGTGGCCATTCATTATTAAAAGAGTAACCAATTCTTAAGTTATTATTGTTTCAACAAGTTTTTCACGCCTTCTAAGCCAAAGGTCGCACGTTCGAATCGTGCTGGGCAGGCCAAAAATACCCCTAAGTTGCTCTTTTATGAATTTATTAGCATAATTGAACTATGAAGCCATCTGAAGCCCTCAATAAAAATAGAGTTCAAATACGACAAATTGTCGCCTCTCATCACGCCAGTAATGCACGTATTTTCGGTTCAGTGGCTAAAGGTGAGGACACTGATCAAAGTGACTTAGATCTTTTGATTGACCCCACAAATGAGACTACTTTGTTTGATATTGGAGCAATTCGAAGGAAGTTGAAAATCCTACTAGGAGTGACAGTGGATGTCCTTACCCCGAATGCTTTACCTGATCACTTTCGTGATGAAGTGATATCCTCTTCGATACCAGTATGACTAAACATCCACTAAGGTTGGATGACTATCTAAGGCATATTAATCAAGCCATCGACAGAATTGAGTCTTATATGAAAGATTGTGATCAATTAGCTTTCATCACTAATACAATGATTCAAGATGCAGTGATTCGAAACTTTGAAATAATTGGAGAAGCATCAAGAAATATTGAACGTCTATTTCCTGAATTTATAGAAGAACATTCTGATATTCCATTTATTGATGCCTATGAAATGCGAAATGCTTTGTCACATGGGTATTTCAAAGTAGACTTGAATATTCTTTGGAAAACAATTCAAGTCAATTTACCTGATTTAAAAATTCAAATCGATCAACTAGTAAATAGGTAACACTTGGTTTACCACGGTCTAAGAAGCCCAAGGTCGCACGTTCGAATTGTGCTGGGCAGGCCATGTGCCTGACTGGCACTATCGTGATTGCCAAAACTAACATCGCTGTGTTCAATTGTGACGAATTGTCTCCTTAGATTAAGCTACCTTGTTCAAATCCTTAAAAGGGGTGGGACTGTTAGACCGTTTGGATGGGGTAAGTGCCATTCCACTCGATCATTTATAAAATACAGTCCACAATTAAAATCAGTTCAACTAGATTTAACTTGAGATATTAGTCCAGACATAACTTGTGTGATGTTGGAAAGAAAATTTTCATTTGAATAATTTTTAGCTAACTCATATCCTCCAGTGCTAATATTTTCATAAAGACCGGGTTCACTAATTAATCTAAAAATTTGATTTTGTAGTTGATTTAGATCTTGCGTTGGATAAGTTAAACAATTTACATTATTTTCCCACCCAATATATTTGTAGGGTGGCAGCTCAGATAATATTACTGGAAATCTTCTTATGGCAGCTTCTAAAGGGGCTATCCCAAAAGTTTCGTCATGTGAAGGGTGGCAAAAAATATCTGCATCTAATAATTTATTTAATACCAAGTCGTTGGATAAATGATTCGATCTTATAGAAAATACTGTTTGAGAAATTCCTATGAGTTATAGTTGAAGGATGAACTTTAATCCTAATATTCTTCATTCTTGGGAAGGATATAGCCAAAGGCTGTTAATTAAAGATATTTTTGCAGGTATCACAGTAGGTGTGATTGCTCTCCCTCTTTCCATTGCTTTTGCAATCGCTAGCGGCTTAAAGCCCGAGGTAGGAATCTATACAGCCATCATTGCAGGTTTTTTAATTTCATTATTAGGTGGCTGTAGGGTTCAGATTGGAGGGCCAGCAGGCGCTTTTATTATTATTGTTTATGGAATTCTGCATGACTATGGGTTAACTAATTTATTCATAGCCACAAGTCTCTCAGGTTTGGTTTTGTTATTAATGGGTTTTTTAAAGTTGGGGACTTTGGTTAAACATATTCCACAAACTGTAATTTATGGTTTTACCAATGGTATAGCTATATTGATTGGCTTGACTCAAATCAAAGACTTTTTAGGATTAAGTAATGAACTTCCATCTGATTTTTTTGGTATAGTGCTTGAAATTTCGAAGCATCTTGTAGATTTTAATCCCTTCGCTTTAGGCACATCATTGACTTGTCTAGCGCTTATAGTTACTTGGCGAAGGGTTAGGGCAAAGATGGGTTTTTTAGCTAATGTGCCCGAAACATTTTTAGTCTTATTTTTTGCGACTTGGGCAGTCAAGTTCTGTAATTTGCCTATAGAAACAATTGGTAGTCGGTTTGGAGGAATTCCAGAGCACTTGCCAACTTGGACTATTCCGCAGTTTGATGGTGTAAATATCCTCAATTTGTGGCTACCGGTTTTAACTTTGGCAATATTGGGTGCAATTGAGTCTTTATTGTGTGCAAAAGTTGCCGACGATATCACAAAGACTTCACATAATTCAAACCAAGAATTATTAGCTCAAGGCCTAACCAATTTCTTATTGCCATTTTTTGGTGGTATGCCAGCTACAGGAACAATAGCAAGGACTGTAACCAGTATTCATAGTGGAGCAAACTCCCCAATTGCTGGTATAGTTCATTCATTAACTTTGTTATTGATCGTGTGTTTTTTGAGTCACCTTGCAAAATTTATTCCGTTAGCATGCCTTGCGGCAATTCTAATTTATGTGGCTTTTCATATGGGTGATTGGGATAAATTGTTGAGGCCAAGGCAGTTTATGCTTGTTGAGCGGATTTCTATATATAGCGTCTTTGTATTAACGGTAATATTCAATCTTGTGATTGCTATCTTAGTTGGTATAGCCTGGGCATGGTTTACAAATTTGTGCCAAAAGAAAAGATAATAAGCTCTTTCCTAATGTAGTTAATTATATAAACTTTACCTAGATTCTTAACTTTGATCTAGGCCGTGGATTGGGGGCTGGTCTCACCGTAAGAGACCAAGGGAACTATTTACGATATCTTTTGCATTTTAATCAAGCCCATTTTCTCAAAGTGCCGGTTAAACCAACACTTTTGAAAATAGTTGGTTTTTCCAAAAAATAAAGGCTGACTAGTAACATAAGAAGATATTAATCAGCCCTGAAATAATCCTACCCCAATGCCGAAAGTTTAGTTTAAAATGACACTTCACGACTAGCCCCTAATCAGTATCTGTCCAGATTTATCTGTAAGAGTGATCATATTTGAGAGAAATATTTAGACCCGATAATCCTGGTTAGTCGGGAATACCGACATCTTTAGTTTGTTTCGCGTGGAACAAGATCAAAGCATTTAATCCCTTTCTCAAACTAGGCGTCAAGGCCAGTAGGGATGATCGTGTTGAGGGTATTGGTTATTAGTGGCAAATCCCACTCTGAAGCTAGTTCGAGGTTTGGGAGCAATAGTCGTCATTATCTCAAAATAATCCCACCCCATGCGTCTTATGTATTGATTTGATAGGTCGTGATATCTGATAAACTAAAACTGTTTCCTGAGTATAAAAAATTAGAAAAAGCTATAAACAATATTAAAGAAGGAAAATTAATAATGCCACTGTACAGAGATTTAATAGAGACAACACGTAAAACTGGGTTAGTTGATCTCAGTCTATTGAACAAATGTTCGTTGAGTACTAGAGAGAAATTTTTATCTGAGGTAAGTTTCTGGTGTATCTATTCAAAGGGTAATCTAGAAATTTTAGGTAAGAAAGATAAAGAAATTAAAGAGTCTAAATAGTTTTTTAGGATTTAACTTCTTAGTATTCGCGGAATGTGATCCTGATTACCAAAACCACTCTATCTTGGTCGCCCAAACCCCAAATCAAAGAATAAAGTGTCCCATTAAGCGACGCTTCCAACCACCATACACCCTGTCAATACCAAACTTTACCCTTTCAACTCCAACAAAGCCCGCACTTTAAACTGCATAAGTCAAACCACAATTTAGAAACTGTAGCCAATTGTTAAGTCGTTGTTTCAAATAGATTTTCATGCCGTCTAAGCCGAAGGTCGCACGTTCGAATCGTGCTGGGCAGGCCAAAATATCAAAAAATTAGATCACTGTGGTGATTGTGACTATTGTGGGCCAGATTGGCCACCCTCATACCGAGACCAACTAGGCTTCACTCACCGTGGGATTACCATTTTTGACTATGGATTGTTGGTTGATCTGACATTTATTGGCTATTTTTTTATATCCGATAGGGTTTCCCTCAGTATTTTTAATTTGAAAAATGAGAATAATGCTTAAAACCCTTTTTTTCCATGAATCTCACACAACTCATATACGTCAGCAAAGCAACCCAATTGATGGGAATGCTTTCTTTAACCCGAATTTTAGATAGTTCCGTAAGGTGGAATGAAACTCATGAGCTGACGGGAGTTTTATTTTATGACAATGGTCATTTTTGTCAATTATTAGAAGGTGACAAATATGAAATATTGAACGTTTGGGAGAGAATTAGTAATGATAAAAGGCATCATATTCTCCGGCGCCTAGAGTTGATCTCTATTGAGCAAAGAAGTTATCCCAATTGGAAACTTAGATTTTATGGGGCAGAGCAAATCGCCAAGCATTTCAAAGAAATGGCTCAGGTATTAGATGGTATGCCAGAACACGATCACGATTTATTAAGGCTGATGAAAACAGTTTCAAGTGTTTAATTGGTTGCGCAAACTTCTATAAATTGAAGCATCGTCGAGGGTTGGAGATCAGTAGAGGGAATCTTCAGTCCGTTTAATTTCTTCTATACTTAGGTATGAAACAAAGCTAATCTGTGGATATTTTTTTAAACCTAATCATGCTTAAATATCCCAGATGACTGAGTCTTACGCTTCAGAATATGTCAAAATATGCAAATTAACGTTTAAAGGAGATTCATTTTGAGCAAACTTTCTAATAATATAGCTTGGGTATTTATTGGATGGATATTAATTCTTGTGGGCTTCATGCTTTATGTTCAGGGTTATAAGCCGGTTATCTTTGGAGCTGGCATTTTAGTTATTCTTTATCGTGCTGTAACTACACATATAGATGATTATGAGCCAAAAATAAAGCATTAAACATTAAAAACGTAATTTGTTATCTGTTTAAATGAAGTACAAATGTGATACTGATCTAATGATTACTAATTACACACTAATTCTATGCCCTCTCTAAGAGGTTCTGCTATTCAGGCCAAGTGCTTCTAAGGCTGGTCTCACCGCTGAGAAATCCTGCGTGACTTCTTGTATCAGTTTAAGGATATTAGTAGCTAATAATTGGTGTTTGACTGGGGTAAAAGATCTAAATTAGTCCACTGACCTTGGGAATTATTGGCTTATTCACAAGGCTTACTAGCTATTTAATGATAAATTTAATGGTTAGATTTACCGAACAGCGAGACACAATTTTCTATCAGTAGTTCCCGATATTCCGAAGTAAAACCATAAGGGTTTTGTTCGAGATAAGTTGTTCGAAGCATGTACGCCAAACCACGAAGATTAATTTTAATTTGGTCAATATTCAGTTGTTTAAACGTTCCAGTTTTATCATTTTTTATAATGTTGAACAGAGGATTTATGACAACGTCAATATAATTGGAAATTTTCTCAGGATGAGTGGTATTTTGAATGAAAAACTTATATAAAATTAAAACTGTATTGATATTTCTATGTTTCAAGTCATCAAGATAATGGTCAATAATGAGAATTGCACATGGCCTAACATTCCCAGTATCAGGGAATAACGCTAATTTTTGCCTACATGAGTTATGGATTTTTCGAAGATAAAATCCAAACAACTTAGTAAGAATATCGTCTTTATCTTTAAAGTACCTATATACAGCGCAAACATAATAACCGGATTTTTTAGAAACGTCTAAGATGCTAATCCTATCTAAAGGAGTTTTTTCTACTTCAGTAATATAAAGTGTTGATTCTACGATGTTAGTTGGGTAATCCCCCCGCAGGTTAACTGGGGGGGGATTTAGAAGTAGAATTTTCTCCTCGAGGATTGTCTACTTAACTGGGGGTACTACAACTATACTGATATCATTTAAAAACATTATCAATAAAAATTAATTATTAAAAGGATAAACGTTGAAAATGAAATTTTCATGGGGATTGAAATTTCAAGATAATATTTTCTTATGTATTTTAGTTTGTAACCTTTTATTTGTGGCTCATTTAGGAACCGATATCTATCATGAGGCTGTTAAATTAGATATTGCCAAAGCAAATGGAGAATCATTTTTAACTTGGGCAGATGAGTTTAAAAAAAATATAGATGAAAATATTACCCCGTCACCACAGGCCTGCTTACCAAAAGGAATTTCCAAAGAGGATCACACTTGGAAAGAATGCCTTCAAACACTATTAGGTGATAAAGGTAAGTTTCATAATCTTAAAAATCCCATAGACGAGTCTAATCCGTTAGTGGCTAAGATTTGTTCTAAAAAAGATGAGTCCTCTAAAGGTTCTTTTATTTTTGAAAAAATTAATATTAGTCCATCTGGCATACCAATATATTCTCCTCTCGAGGATTCCGAAATATTAGTCAAAGGTTTAATGTACCGATTAAGTGTTTGTGATCGTGGATATTATCGAATTCTTATCGGTGAAACAACATTATGAGACCCTTAAAATTTAATCTGAATCAATTGAATTTAAGTGTACGTAAATTCATTTACGATAAATTTTTTAATCCCAATATTAAAAATAATTCCTATCTTTTACTTGATAGATCTATTACTGCCCTTATTATTATTAATTTATTTGGGATGCTTATTGAAACTGTTCCAGCTATTTATCAATCTCACCAGTCATCTTTTCATTTATTTGATCAAATTTCAATCCTAATTTTTTCTATCGAATATGTTTTAAGAATTTATGTTATCCCTGAAGATCTTGAGTTTTCAAATAAAAAAAATCCAAGAATTGCTTATTTTTTTAGTCCTTTTGCATTAATTGATTTGATTGCTATATTACCGTTTTATTTAGGAGCATTTGTAGATATTGATTTGAGAATATTAAGAGCACTGAGACTACTTAGACTCTTCAAACTGTTTCGAACAGTAGCTCCAGCATTTAAAGCATTTAATCAGCAAAATCATGGGGCCACATTTCGTAAAAAGTTATATTTAATTGTTTATGACTCAGAAAAGAATAATAAATTACATGAAATTTTTGATTTCTTTATCATTTTATGGGTCATTATTTCAGTTGTTTGTGTAGTTCTAGAGTCCATTTCCTCATTTGCCTATTACTTCAGCACAGTATTTTCAGTGATAGACACCATAGCAGTTGGAATCTTCTCAACTGAATATTTAATGCGACTTTATAGTTGTGTTGAAAATCCAAAATATCAACATTGGTTAAAAGGCCGTCTAGATACAGCAAAAGAAGGCGCAAATATCATTGATTTACTATCTATTCTTCCTTTCTTTTTAGAGGCCTTCTTAGGGCATTTATTTGACCTAAGATTTTTAAGAGTATTCCGCTTAATGCGTTTACTAAAATTGATGCGCTATTCAGATGCGGCTAAAGCCTTAATTAGTTCAGCTAAAAAAGAATGGCCTGTAATGAAAGCTTCACTTTTTATTATGTTACTTTTAGTCTTATTATCGGCTTGTTTGGGATATGTTTTCGAACATGATGCTCAACCAGATAAATTTGAAAATATTCCTCAATCAATTTATTGGGCAGTAATAACTCTAGCAAGTGTTGGGTACGGTGATATTGCTCCTATTACGCCCATGGGAAGATTCATCACCATCATTTTAGCTTTGGTGGGAATCGGTATTTTTGCTATTCCTGCAGCTGTCCTATCTTCTTCATTAGGTGAGCAAATTAGAGTTGGACGCGAGAAGGTTTTGAATGATCTTTACTCAATGTTATCCGATGGGGTTTTATCTCCTGAAGAACGGCAACTGATTGATATTGAGGCAAAGAAATTTAAAATTTCAAACGAAGAGGTTGATCAATTAGTTGAAAGAGCAAAAAATGAAAGACGACAAAGAGAATCAGATGAGAATAGGGAGAGATTATTATTGGAAATACTTAACTTGACAAGGAAGGGGCAGTTGGACTTTGAAAAATGTGCTCAAGATCCAAAATTTGCTGCAGAGCAATTCAAAACAACACTTAATCAGTTACAGCAACTATTAAAAATTGCTAACATAAAAGAAATGCAATCTTTTTTAGAAGATGAGAATAATTCGACGCCTATTCAACTGAAAATTGCAAAGTTATTAATTGATAAGCCTCAGTAGGCCATAAAGTTACATTATTGTTCTACTTATTTATAAGGAATACAAAACAACATAATGTAACCAAAATCTTAGGCCTACTTTCAAAGACAGAGAAAACTTGGAAAATGAGCTTTATGTCCAGGCAATTAAATATCTTTTTCCCCTTCATTAGTATTACTCATAAGAAAGTTAAATTTGACAATACAAAATATAATCAAAAATATTAAAAAAATATTTTGAAATACTTTCATGTCAATGCTGCTAATAATGTATTGAATGCCATTAACAACCATATCATATGCCTCAAATATACTTTTGGAATTAAGAAAATATCAACTAAATGATTTCTCACTAATTTAAAGTAAATTTCTGTAATTTGATCAGAGTTTTAGGCATGATTAATTCACTTTTTATACCAATGTAAGTAATTGAATTAACTTGTTTATTATATTAGAAATAATAGATTTATTTTTTTTAATTCTCTATCGTTTTTTATTTTACGTTCCAGCTTCAATATGACTCAAAATGCTGGTAATCCCTATTTATTAAAGTACTGGCAGGTTTTATTAACGGTCTCACCGGCGCCAACATGGTTCAATACCAATCTCACTGTGTTCAGGGTGGTGATTGCGATTCCAGATTATTTAATCTTAAGCTCTGTAAAAGAGGTGATACAGTTGGATCGTTGGCTGGCCATGATTGACTGTATTTGTCGGTTAGGGCGTGGTTCAGGGACTGTTAAATGTCGAAGTAGTATTAGAATATCAAAATAATGGAATTTAGAACAAATTCAAGGTTAATTCATTGGATCGCTATTTTGGGGATTGTGATGAGTATTTTGTCGCCGTCCATTTCACAAGCGATCGTATTTAAAGATTCAAGTAAATCGATCAATATAGAGATTTGTTCAGCTACAGATACTAAATTAATTCACAAACTCGCAATTGATGATCAATCAAATTATCATCAATTTTCTGCTGAGCACTGCCCTTATTGTGTGGCTCAATCAGATTTCTTACCAACCTTAAATACTGATTTAAATTTTTCTCTCAGTCACAGCAATCAGCTTTTCCCACAGCTTTATTATCAATCTCCTAAGCCACTCTTTGCTTGGCTAACTCTTCCTTCAAGAGCACCTCCTCAAATCTCCTGATTTTAAGCAAAAGCCGATTACTACTTGGTAATCGATTTTTTTAGTATTTTGAAGGAGTAGTCATGCCCCATTGGTATTCATCGGAGGACCTTGTTAGAGTCTTTTCGATCAGTTCCCCTATATAACGAAATACTACCTAAGTGAAACTATGAATAAATATCTATTAGTCCTATTTGCTATGTATCCTTTTTTTACTCAAGCACATATCGTATTAGAAAAACCAGAAGCTATTGCTGGCAGTTATTACAAGGCTGTTTTAAAGATTAGTCATGGTTGTAATAATCAAGCTACACAAAGAATTATTGTTGAAATTCCAGATGGATTTCGAGGCGTAAAGCCAATGGTTAAAACTAATTGGAAAGTAATTATTAAGAAATCTCAGTTAGCGAAGCCATATGTCAGCCATGGCAAAACTATTTCTGAGGGAACTACTCTCGTTGAATGGGTAGATGGAAACTTACCCTCCGAACACTATGACGAGTTCGTTTTAGTGGGACAACTTATTGAGGAACCTGGAAATTTATATTTTAAAGTGACTCAAATATGCCAATCTAGCAAGTTGGAGTGGACCCAAATTCCCGATCAAGGTAAGACGATCAAAGACTATAGCTCTCCTGCTGTATTTCTTAAAGTTCTTCCTAAAGAAGAAAATCACGAACACCATAATCATTAATTTAGAAGGATTTTATTCTGATGAAACACTTTCAACTTAAATTATTAATATGTTCTCTAATCATCGGCATTACAAATTCATATGCTGCAGAAAAAGAGGCTCTTGAAGCTGACCCTATAGAAGTTACTGGTGCCAAAAATCAGCAATTATTACCTCCGTTCCCTGGCACAGTTGTCTCTACGAGCGCTTCTCAAATTGCCGATACAGTCAATGCGATGGATACGCCAGATGCATTAAAGTATCTACCAAGTTTGATGGTGCGTAAACGTGATTCTGCTGATTATGGTGGCGCCACTTTGGCTACACGCATATGGGGTGTTTCCTATAGCGCTAAAAGTATAGTCAATGTTGATGGGATGCCAATCTCAACGCAACTATATAACGATAATAACTATGGACCACCAAAATGGTTTATGGTTTCTCCAGAAGAAATCAAAAGTATTGATGTAATGTATGGACCATTTTCCGCCGCTTACTCAGGAAACTCAATGGGCGCCGTTGTTAATATCAATACACAATTACCAGAAAAATTTACGGCCATTATTAATACGACTGGTAGTTATCAAACCTTTAATAAATTTGGCACAAACGATAACTACCTGAGTGGACAGATGACAGCATTGATTGGTGATAAAAGTGGAGACCTTTCATGGCGATTATCAGTGAATCATATAGACGCAAATACCCAGCCACGAGCCTTTGTAACAGGCCAAAATATTAATAGCAATGGAGGATACGCTACAAGCTATCCTTACTATACAAAAACGGGGACGAATGGCAATGGCTATGATGGCGCCACAGCTTTTTTACACAGCACTTCAGATAGCGCTAATTTAAGACTTTTATATAGCATCACACCAAGTTTAAAATTAGGGCTCAATACGGGAGTTTGGCAAGCGAATACAGATTCGAGTATTCAATCGTATCTTGATGGGGGAACTTTTCAAACTTTTAGTAAGAGTAATACCTCCGCAGGATCTACTAATACCTTTTTTGGTTGTAGTAATACTGACACTAAAACATCCGGTGCAGGGGTCACAAGTCCAGCATGTACCCCTTTTGCCTCTGGTATCTATTCTTTAGCACAGCGTCATTATATGAATGGTGTGACTTTAACCAGTGATGATGGTGGAGATTTTAATTGGCAGTACTCAATTGCGAATGTCTATTACGATCAAAATTTACAACGATCTGCTGGTGCTACCAATATAGATGGGGCGCCAAGATACGACTATGCAGGCACTGTCTCGGACTATAGTGGTTCAGGTTGGACAACGACCGATTGGCGGGGTAACCTTATATTAGGTGAAGGCGATACTAAAGGTAAGCATGTGTTGAGTTTTGGCTTGCACTATGACTACAACCGCCTTAATAATACACAATACACAACAACCAATTGGAATACAGCAACATCTGGAACTGTTTCTGCGATTGGGAAAGGTGTGACAACAACCAGTGCCTTGTGGGTACAGGAT
>Ga0209191_1000783_pt1 | contig 23077 bp, 22 predicted proteins | sample S_130626_EF_Meta_FD_187320 | JGI IMG/M metagenome (GOLD analysis project Ga0209191, IMG submission 187320) | Freshwater microbial communities from Lake Simoncouche, Canada to study carbon cycling - S_130626_EF_MetaG (SPAdes) (version 2) | ecosystem: Environmental > Aquatic > Freshwater > Lake ...
TCATGCCAGGCATGAAGACCAAAGAAACCATCGATGTATGCATTTCCTTGGACTCGTCAGGTTCTATCTCTCGTGAAATGCTACAGGACTTCCTGGGTGAAGTGCGAGGAATGATGCAGGAGTTTGACGACTTCCGTATCAGCATTTGGTGCATTGATACCAAAGTGTATAATTTCCAAGTGTTCACTTCAGACAACATCGACGAGTTTGATGACTACGAGATCATGGGACACGGCGGCAACACCTTTGAAGAGAACTGGCGTTTCATGCGTAAAATGGACATTGTTCCCAAACTGTTCATCATGTTCACAGATGGATATCCGTGCCCGCACTGGTGCAAGCCCGGGGACGAGGAATATTGCGATACCATTTTTATGTTGCACAGCACCACCACAATCGTGGCTCCGTTTGGAACCACAGTGTATTATGAGAATTGACAAGTAATTCAGTCTACAGTATAATACACACATTAACAAGGAACGATATATGGCAACTAAAGGCACCACAGCAGATACCAAAGACAACAAGTTCAAAGATCTTGTGGGTCCCAAGGACATGAAACTGGACGGCATTGTGCGTGAGAAACTGATCACTGCCCGTGTAGGGCTGTTGCTCAAGGCCAGTTTCTTTGGCAATCTTGCTACTCGCTTGAAACTGATCAATGCGGACGAATGGTGTGCTACAGCCGCAACAGACGGTAGAAACTTCTATTACAACACCCGCTTCATCCAACTGCTCAAGCCCAAGGAGATTGAATTCCTGTTTGGACATGAAGTGTTGCATTGTGTATATGATCACTTTGGTCGTCGCGGCGAACGCGAACCGCAGATCTGGAACATCGCTAACGACTTCTGCGTGAACGCTGACTTGAAAGAACACGGCGTAGGCGAGTTCATCACTTCAGTGCCGTGCCTGTATGATCGCAAGTATAACGGGTGGAGTTCAGAAAAGGTCTATGATGACTTGATGAAGAATGCCAAGAAGATCAATCTGAGTGACCTTCTGGACCAGATGATTGACGAGCACTTGGACGGTGAAGGCGACGAAGAAGGTGAAGGTGGTGGCGACGATGGTGAGGAAGTTGACGGCAGTGGCAAAGGCAAAGGCAAAGGTCGTCCAAAGATCTCCGAAGAAGAACGCAGAGCCATCCGCGACGAGATCAAGGAAGCCATGCTGGCAGCAGCCGCCACAGTAGACGGTGCTGGCAACATTCCGATGGGTGTTCAGCGTCTGATTAAAGAGATGACAGAACCCAAGATGAACTGGCGTGAACTGTTGCGTATGAACTTGGAGAGCACTATCAAGAGTGACTACACTTGGATGCGAGCCAGTCGTCGAGGTTGGCACATGGATGCTGTGATGCCTGGCATGAAGCCCGATGAGATGATTGATATCGCCCTAGCCATCGACGCTTCGGGCAGTATGGATGAAGGTATGTTGAAAGACATCTTGAGCGAAGTGCAAGGTATCATGGATTCGTTTCCTGTGTACAAGATCCATGTGGTATCATTTGATACCCAAACATACAATCCACAGAAATACGATTCGGATAACTTGGACAGTATCGTCGACTACGAAGTGCAAGGTGGTGGTGGCACCAGTTTTGAATGCTTCTATGAGTATTTCAAAGAAAACGATATCACACCGCATCGCTTGGTAGTGTTTACAGACGGTTACCCCGGCGGTTCGTGGGGTGATGAGAATTTCTGTGAAGTCACTTGGATCTTGCATGGCACAACCACAATTGAGCCACCGTTTGGTACTTGGGCTTACTACGAAGAAGCAGACAAATAGACTCAACGAGTTTATCCAAAACACCCTGAGAAATTTATCTCAGGGTGTTTTCTTTTGTAAATATCTGTATGGAAGAAAACAATACCCAACTCACAATCAACGACATCGCCATGACCCGCGATGTGATCGACCTTGCTTGCAAGCGTGGCGCCTTCAGTGGTGCCGAAGCCCGGCAGGTCGGAACCTTATTTGAAAAACTGGATCAGTTTATCAAGTCTGCGTTAGCACAGGCTGAAGCAGAAAAGCAGGCTGAGGCTGGAGTGCCAGAATCAGCCTTATCGCCAGAAACTCAAGGAGAATAACATGGCATTTTTGAAACATATTGGTAAACACGCTGACCGTAAAGTGGCAGTGATATTTAGACAGATTCCCGGAGACGATCACATGTGTTTGTGCATCTATCCAGACCTGCTGCCTATCAACTTGCACGATCCCTTGATGAAGGTGTTGGAAAGCCCAGTAGGCCAAAGTGCCGAAGAGTTTGCTGATGCATTGAATCGCAACATCTTCCCAGATGGTCGCAACATGCTACAGACCTTGCACACAGAACGCCTGATGAAGCGGGTACAGACCGAACAGATCTTGATGACACCTACCTTGCAATCAAATGTTCGGCTCAGCGAACTCAACAAGATCCTCAACGAAATGAAGAAGGGCGAAGACGCTGTTCGCAAGATGGCTGAATTGGACGGTGCTCGTGGTATGGTTGATCCCAAGACCAAGAGAGCCGCTGAAGCAGCATACAAAGCCGGACAACAGGCTCCGCGTAGTTCAGTAGAAGCAGGATACACTTCAGCACCCACAGATGGTGCATTAGATGACCGTGCTATCGCTGCCAACATGCTCACACAGGCTGTGAAGATGCACAACGAAGCCACTTCATTGATCAACGAAGCAGCCAGAATGAAGAAAGAAGCAGAGAGAATGTTTCCCGGTGTGAAGATGATGGATATACCCAAGATGGCACCCATACCCACAGTGGAAACAGAAGCACCAGCTGCTCCAGTAGCAAAACGAGGCCGCCCGGCCAAGGCCAAGGCTGCTGCTCATGCCACTGAGTGAAGAGTTCCTTGCCAAGTGGGATCACATAATCTCTGAGGTCGAGAAGACCGAAGTTCCGTTGAAGTGTATCAACAAGATGGTCATCCGCATTGTCGGGGGCAAGCAGAAGACCATCAATCTCTCTAGACTACGAAGAGACGGGCTTGATGATGACGAGATCGAAGAGATTATGAATAGGAATCTCCACATCCTTGGTGAATCAGTAAATAATATTGATTTTATTTTAGATGTCAATGCAGTAGCTGGCATCATACAACCAGCTACAGACAAATTATTAAAAAGTTTATGAATGTTCGATTACTCAGTCACTCACAACCAACAGAAGAATTTGCAGAACTGGGCATCCACGATGCTCAAGAACTCATCGCGTATTGCGCCCGTGTCAGCAATCCCTCAAATCAGCTCAATACAGAAACATCAGAAAAACTCATCCGATACCTTGTCAAACATCAGCACTGGAGCCCACTTGAAATGGTCTCAGCCTGCTTGGAAATCACAACCACACGAGACATTGCCCGCCAGATACTACGACACCGAAGTTTCTCATTCCAAGAGTTCAGCCAACGCTATGCTGACCCAACAAAGGATCTCAGTTTCGTACTCCGGGCTGCTAGACTCCAAGACACCAAAAATAGACAGAACAGCATAGAGACTTCGGATGAAGATCTTGCATTGTGGTGGGACAGTGCCCAACAAGAGATCATCGATCTAGCCCGCAAGCACTATGCCCGTGCTATTGAACTGGGCATTGCCAAAGAACAAGCTCGCGCCATCTTGCCCGAAGGTAATACTGTGAGCCGGCTATACATGAATGGTACCCTGAGATCATGGATCCATTTCATTGAACTGCGAAGTGCAAATGGCACACAGAAGGAACATCAAGCAGTTGCTGTGGCGTGTGCTCAGGTAATCTCCCAAATTTTCCCAATGGCCGAAGATTTAGTGGTCACATAATGTCTAACCCGAAACAAATATATTCGGATCCATTGACACCGTACATGGGGTTGATGAATGATACTCTCCGTAATCAATTTTACGATCAGAGCTTGACAGAGATCACAGGTAAGCGATGTTTAGAGATAGGATTTGGTCCAGGTCTTCTTTCGTTTATTGCCCTAAGACATCAACCAAAACATATTGTTGCATTTGAACAAAATATTCAAGTTTATGAATTAGGAAAATATCTAATCAAAAAATCAGGAGTTGGAGATACAATCACTTTGTTGAATGAGCGTGTGGATCTGTCATTTATAAATCCTGCTGAGTTTGATGTAGTGTATCATGAAGTAGTCAGCAACGGATTATGGGATGAAGGTCCAGGTGTGTTCTCTTATCTAAATACTTCTGTACCATTCATTCCATCATCTTATGTTTGTGACTTTTATGCTTGCGAGATATCTCGGGATGAGTTCTTAAATTTACACAAACGACAAACAACTCAACCCAACAATGATCAATTCCAAAATTGGTATAATAACATCAAGGATCCTAGTTGGCCTGATGTTTTTGAACTAGACGATTTTGATCTACTTCCCGATAACATCAGAACTGAATGCATCAAAAAGTTTCACTTCGTAAAAGAAAATTTTGAATTCAATCTTGAGATGCCAACATTTGTGCCCGGAGTAGATGTTAACACGGATTACATCAACGAGATCCGAAATATCATCGCTGTGGAAAATTTACAAAGTGATGCCACAATTATAAACAAAATTCCCATCGATCAGAAGAAGTATCTAGGTCGCAGTAAAAAAGTCTTGACAGTAGAAGTAAATCAACATTCTAAAACAGTTTCCGTGACTGATCACAATAACATCACTTCTACTAATAATATAGATTTTACTAAAAATTTCATTGACATGACTATTAACCGTTCGGTGTTGCCCGACACATCTCTAATAATACCAATTTTTAGCATGAAACATAGAGAACACAAACTAATCCTATCCGACGGCCATTGGAATCAATGTGGTGATAATGCGATTGTTAACCCAGGTCTCAACAATGTCACAGTTAGACAACATCTTAACGCAAACGGAATTGAGTATTTCTAGTAGTATGCCGATCTAGTTGTAAAGTCAAAGTCAACATGCTATACTAGTGTATGGCTAAACTAATGAGAGATCTAGAACGAGAGAAAGAATACAACCAACACGCTAAAGGTCCGGAACACATGATCATCAATGGTCAGATAGTGAAAGTCTCGGACATGGTGGTGCATAGATTCCGCATGGGAGATGTGGAAGATCCTGTGCTGTATGCTGCTCAACCCATACATGCATGGCAACAGACAGAAGCAGGCAAATTTGTGATGGAATGTGCTTTAGAATCCCCTTGGTGGGTGCGGCACATGGATCCATATGACTATGGCTATCAGTTTGCTATTGTGGCCCGGATGAAAGAATCCGATCAAACTTTTTACACACTGAAGTATGTTAGAACCACAAGTTGAATATCTAGACGAACGAGACGCAGTTCCTCGTGCCCCTGTGAAGAAACAAATGTGGGATGGTGAGAAGTTTGTGCCAGTCACACTATACAAGATAAAAGGGTTTGTAGGCGTGGTAGCACACAATTCGTTATCCACAACTTTTGGACCCGCTGGAATATACCGGGTTGGAACATATTGGGAGTATAGCAAATCTGGCGACTTTACCTTGATGGACGAAAAGGTATATTTTTTTTACAGACTGAAATGGGAGGGTAGATGAAAATACTGGTCACAGGCGGACTTGGCCTGATTGGACACAATGTGGTCAAGCGATTACAAGATCAAGGCCATACAGCAAGCGTGATTGATAATCGCACCACCTACGGAATGATTCCACAGCCCGAACTGGACTACTTGATGGCTGAAAGACTGAAGAAGATCCGGCTGTCACCGTCGCACTTGTACAATCGAGACATCTGCGATCGAGAATCCATTGATGATATATTTGAGATAGAGCAGCCTGATGTTGTGATCCACATGGCGTCATTCCCCAGGCAGAAAGTTGTCAACGCAGACCCTGCATGGGGTGCTAGGGTCATGATGGAGGGCCTAATCAATGTGCTTGAGAGTGCCAAAAAACACAAAGTAAACCGAGTTGTGTATATTTCCAGCTCAATGGTATATGGTGACTTTGAGAATGATGTCACTGAAGACGCTGTGTGTAGGCCACAAGGCCAATACGGCATTATGAAACTTGCAGGAGAAAACCTTGTTAAAGACTATACTCGCCGTGGTTGTTTTGATCACATTATTATCCGTCCCAGTGCTGTTTATGGCCCGCTCGATGTGGAAGACCGAGTCGTCTCCAAATTCATGCTTACAGCAATGCGCGGCGGCGTGCTCCGGGTCAACGGATCTAGTGAAACACTAGACTTCACTTATGTGGATGACGCTGCTGATGGTATCGTGGCTGCTGCTACGACATTTGTGGGTGAGTGCCGAACATTCAACATCACAAAAAGTCACAGCATGAGTCTATTGCAGGCTGCTGGCATGATCATTGAGATCGTAGGCAAAGGGTCAATCGAACTGCGAGACAAGGACGCAGACTTTCCGTCACGCGGTGCGTTGAACATAGATCGTGCTAGGGCTTTGTTGAAGTATGATCCCCAGGTTGATGTAGCAGAAGGATTTGAGAATTACTATGAGTGGTTTCGAAATAGCATTTACTGGGCTCCCAAGACAATATAACGCTCTCCGTGAGGAGATTTTAGATGTGACCGACTCAGTATTGCGGTCCGGCAACCTCATGAGTGGCAACTATACCGCTGAGTTCGAATCGTGGTTGGCAAACAAGAATCATTCCAAGTATGCTATAACTTGCCACTCGGGCACACAGGCCTTGGAGATCATTGCCAGATACTATAAAAGACCGTATGACCATCCTTATGTGTTAGTTCCTGCTATGACTTACCCTGCTACCGCCAATGCGTTCATCACAGCAGGATGGACCGTGGAGATTGGAGATACTGATTATCACGGTATATTAGATGCCAAAAAAGTCACCGATCCATTTAAGTACGAGGCTGTATGCTGGGTAGGATTATATGGTGCAGCAACAAGTTGTAATATGGATCATAGGTTAGTAATCGAAGATGGTGCCCAACATTGGCTCGCAGACAACTGCCGTCGGCGCGGGATTGCCACTGCTATCAGTTTTGATCCCACAAAGAATCTACCTAACTACGGCAATGGTGGGGCCATAGTCACCGACGACATCGGCTTGGTTGACTACGCCAAGGATTGGACAAACAACGGCAAAGCCTTTAAGCATGCCGCGGCGGGTAGCAATAGCCGCATGAGTGAAGTTGATTGTGCCCAGATGATGGTCAAGACTCGCTACATTGATGCATGGCAACTGCGTAGAAAAACCATAGCCTCATACTGGTTGCGTCGACTTGCAGCTGATACCCAAGTGCGATGCTTGATCGACTATACCAACTTTGACACTCACAGCTTCCACAAGTTTGTGATTGATGTAGATGACCGTGATCAACTACAGCAGAAACTGGCCGAACGAGGCATTGAGACAAAGATACACTACAAAGATCCACTGCATGAATTGCCTGCTTATCAACATCTCCAAGGACCCAGCATATTGAGCCCAGCAAGTAGTCTAGCACGCCGCTGTCTCACACTACCTCTTTACCCTGAACTCACCGACCTGGAAGTGGAATATATAATTGATTCTTTGTTAGATTGCGTCTGAATATGTCAAGATTAGGTTATACCCATAGTTCCGTTACAGTTGATCAGGATTCTGATATTTCTCACTTGGACCCTATCGGCATACAAGTATGCGAAATGTTGGCCAATGATCCTTTTGTGACTCAAAGAACCATAGCAACCACATTGAATATTTCTGCAGATCAATTGCGTAACTTATCACAAACACTACGGCAAGATGCCAATGCACAGAATCATATCTTGCTCCATGGCGAAGGCACCAAGTATTGGACCAATACCATTCGACCATTGCTGGACAACGGGTCGTTACATGCTGCTATAGATCATCATTACATGTATCCAAATCGCATTGGATTATACACTGGCATGAGTTGTATGTTCTATTGCAATTTTTGTGGGCGTAATCCTGTTGCCAAATACGATCGGAAGTTTGAGCAACCTGGATTCGATGTGTTCAAGCAAATCATCGATCAGGATCTCAAGACTGATCTGTTCTGGGATGATAGATTTAGGATCAGTGGCGGGCTTGAACCATTGACCAATCGCTATCTAGGCGATATCATCACCTATGGCAAACAGCGTGGTTACAAGATGCAACTGTATACCAATGGTTACATGATGACCAAGAAGTATATAGAAAAGAACCCAGGCATGAAAGACCTGTACGCAGTTCGATTCAGCTTGTATGGTGTGGATGCAGATAGTGCTTTCAAAGTAACACGGCATTCAGAAAGTTTTAATGGCATCATACAAAACATTATCAACTACATCAACTCAACCACAGATGTGCGTGTGGGAGTAAATTGGATCATCCTTCCTGGATCCTCTAAAGATGTATTGAAACTGATTGACATCATTGACCGCATCAATAGTCATACCACTCGTCCTGTTGACTTTGTTACATTGAGAGAAGATTTTAGTCAGAATGTTCGCATAGTCAGCGACGAAGAGCGAGCACAGCTTGTTGATATTTTTGACCGCATCAAAGATTTTAAACAAAACAAATGGCCTACCACACATTGGGATTTTGGTTATGCATTGGAATCTCTCGTACACGGAAAGAACTCTGGTGCATTGAAAATGATTTCCTGGAAAGAGATGGTGCCACATAGTTTTCCGCAGGTAGCAGTGGCTGTTGATGTCAAAGGCGATGTTTATGTGTATCATGAAAGTGGTTTTTTAGATCGTCCTGGTGCTGAAAGATATATCATTGGGAATGTCAATGGTAGTAGTGTAGAACAGGTGGTGCGAGATTTCATACAGTCAGGAAAAACAATAAGACCAATGCCCCCTGATGTGGGATATCTTGATGCATTTGATCATGTGGTGAGCAGGTTGATCAACCAAGCACATGATGACGAGAAGTTTGGCATACCATGGAACCAAGGACCAGTCGCATGCAGATAACTATCCCATACGCAAATTTGTTTCAAGAATACACAGAAGCCAAAACATCCGTAGATGCTGCGATCAAGCGATGCATTGATAATAGTTCATTCATTGGCGGTGTAGAAGTTGAGAATTTTGAAAATCAATGGAAACAATATACTCATGCCCAAGATTGTGCAGGAGTGAGCAGTGGCACCAGTGCGTTGATGTTGGCCCTGTTGGCCGTGGGCATCAAACCCGGCGATGAAGTCGTGGTGCCCAGTATGAGTTTTATCAGCACAGCTGAATGTGTTAGCCAGATTGGTGCTGTGCCGTGTTTTGTTGACATTGATCAATACTATACCATAGATCTAGATCAGATCAAAACGGTAATCACTGATAACACACGGGCAATCATTTTTGTTGATCTCTACGGACAAACAATCGATCTAGAAAGATTGCGATCATTGGCACCTGGTATTCCGCTGATACAAGATGCTGCCCAAAGTGCAGGATGCCGATATCTAGGCCACCCCATCGGAAGCCAAGCTGATCTAACTTGTTTTAGTTTTTATCCTGGAAAAAACTTAGGGGCCATGGGCGACGCTGGTGCAGTCACCGGCAGTCAGGAACTCATCACTAAAATTAAAATGTTACGAGATCACGGCCGCAGAGAAAAATATCTACATGAAATCGTAGGATGGAATGAACGACTTGATTCTATGCAAGCAGCTATCTTGCTGGCTAAATTTGATTTCTTAGATACATGGAATCAAAAACGAGTCGAACATGCTCAACAGTACATCAAGCTACTCCGGCATTGCGACAAAATTGAGTTGCCACAATCAAATCAAGTAAGCAGTCATGTTTATAATCAATTTGTGATTTGTACTGACCGTAGAGATGATCTTTATGCATATCTATTGGATAAGGGAATTCAAGCAGGTATACAGTTTCCTAGAGCCATGCACCAACAACCTGTGTATCAGACCTCGGTCAGTTTGCCCAACAGCGAACGACTATCTAGTGGATGCATCAGTCTTCCGGTTCATGCACAACTCCAATCCGGAGATGTAGATACAGTCGCACAGGCCGTTTTAGATTTTTTTAGTTGACCTCTCCGTACAGAGTTAAAAAGTAGTTTCGTAACCATTGCCAGTTGAAACTGTTTTTTCTATACGCAAAGTCATCTCGGTATTTGTTGTAAAACTCTTTTCCATCTCGGGCACCGGTTAGGGCCCACTCCGCATAATCACCTTGGGCCACGGTTTCCCATATGTTGATGCGATATTCAGTTTCAATGGATGGTGATTTTTCCTGCATGTCATACAGTTTGCTGACTTCTCTAAATGCAGTTCTCCAGGTATGATATGGACTGGTATTGAAGTTGCCATAGGTGCTGATGATAGGTACGACTTCATGAGGAAAGCTCAATGTATAATCAAGTCCAAATTCTCGACCTCTGTTATCAAGTATGAGATTGCAGTTATACATGATAATGGCCATCTCTCCATACACCAACTTGTTCACGCGATTTTCGCTGTAAAAAATGTAATGTTTAGGTTGTTGAAAATAGTCAGGTCGAAAAGTAAAATCAAACCCAGGGTACAGTTCGGTTTTTCCAAATACACAGAAATACCAAGGAGTGGAACTTAGTTCAGCTGCTGCTGCCAATGCGTTTTCCATACCTTGCACACCATGAACTCGTTTTGCTCTTGCACATGTGTCTTGTAGTTTTTTCCAGTTGACCTCTGCTTCGGGCTCGTCATAGGAGATGAATATCACATCCATCACGGCATCATCACGATCATTGCTGTGTGTTTTGTCTATGTAAGGATAGTCATATAGCTGTGTCTTTATGTAGGGAATCGCCGCCTTGGGCACAATCACACTACTGGCACTGGGGCTCAATGATGTAATAGTTTTGGTCTTTTCTCTCCACAACGACACAGCAGGTGGTCTCAATCTCCGACTCTGGCTATGCCCAGTTGAAAAAATAGCCAATGGTCCATCGAAGTCTCGGAGTAGTACAGCATCAACATGAGTATCGTCGTCGTGCGCGATCACAGGCATGGGTTTGCGCGGAACCGACAGGTATGAGTCAACAAAGTTACAGTCATACCAGTCCAGCAACTCTACAGTTTCGGCCCGGGCGGCAAAACTAGGCACATGCATAAAGAATGTGTCACCAAACTTTTGTTCATCGCTGGCAAACACATGCAACAGGTTGTGTTGCCAATGGCTAGGGTGCCAACTGAAGTCAAAGTTGGTATAATCACAGATACTAGAGCACACCCACACAAATTCGTGTTCTGTGCCAATGCTTTTAGCCAATCGTATTAGTGTATCTCTATAGTTGTCAAAATATCTTACTCGTCGGGTGATACCGGGTATCTGCCCTGCTGCACCATCCATGTGATCAATCTCGTAGACGGCTGTGGCCAGAGTTCTTGGTAATACAGGAGCGGCATGATAGTTTGTGTCTGTATAGCCTGCCTTAGGCACAAGGTATGTGCCTGAATCCTCTTGCCATTGGCTAGGCCATACATGCCGTTGGTGTGCTTGCCAAGGTGGTGGTTCATAAAGGAAATCAAACCCAGTATAATCCACTAAGTATGATACCATCCAGAAAAACCGTGTGCGTGACTGCTGTTGTGCTTGCTCAATGGTTTCCACCTGTTGCTCATGTGCAAAAAGGTCGGGTTTGGTTCCAATATAAAATATATCAAACATGATTAGGATAGATGAGATTTATCAAAATACATTCTTGCCTTGGGTGAGAAAAAATTTGCCGTATACTAGCGTATGTTATCATGAACCGTTTGGACGCAGCGACCCGGACAGTATAGTCGCACACAATATCAATCCACATGTTGAACATAATTTCATAGACATTTTATTCAATATTCCTTATCCTGACCGCGAAGAAAAAAGTTTTGTATATTTCTTTGATCAGGAACCTTTAATCTCAGCTTTTCATCAATCAACCTTTGATAAAGTTGATGATCTAAACACTCACTGTATACAAGGTTATTATCCTTATTATCCTCAAAATGGTGAATGGTATGATAAAGTTCCTAATCACTGGAAAAGACTTCCGGGAATCATAGTAGTTAGCGAAACCAACAGCGACAATGTAGATTATATATGCAAACAACAAAACTTGCAACCTGTTTATTACTTTTTCCACGGCTGGGCTGCATTAGATTGGTATCGCGGATACGACCGGACTTTCCTAATCACACCCTGGACTGAGAGAAAGATACGGAAAACTTTTTTCAGTGCTAATCGTATCATTGGTGGGCTTAGACAGCATCGTGTGTTAATGTTGTATCACTTTGCTAAATTTGGCCTCATGCATAACTGGATCAGTGCCAGTGCTGTGTGTCCAGTAGAAGATATGTCTATTGGTGAGATTGCTACGCACTATCAAGACCGATATCCAGACATTGTTGATGTGGTTAATCAATTAGATTTGCCCAGACTATTTCCCGGAGAAGATACTCCCCGAATGAGCAGTTGCTGGTTAGATCAATTTGATCTCTGTGCAGAAAGTCTGGTATATCATGTTACAGAAACTGTGTATACCGAACGACGATTACATCTAACCGAAAAATCATTTAAACCTATCGCATTAGGTATGCCGTTTGTACTCTCTGCCACAGCAGGTAGTCTCGCATACTTGCGTAGTTATGGATTTAAAACTTTTGGAGAGTTTTGGGATGAGAGTTATGATTTGGAAACTGATGATTTTGTTAGAGCCGAGAAAACTGCTGCCTTGTTGAAACAACTAGATGATCTCTCTGAACACGAGAAACAAGAACTGTTCCAAGCCTGTTGGCCTGTTATTGAACACAACTGGAACTGGTTTTATCAAGGCGGTCTTGAATCTGTGTTATGGCCCGAACTCACTAACATGCTAGATTCGATTCGATCACATCTATCACGATGATTTACATAGCGGTTGACCACAGACATCCAATTACTGGTAGGCCCATGCCCAATGGTATACCTGTACATCTACATGATCAGATTGATGATATGGATGGGTATAGATTAGATTTTCCTCGCATCATATACTATCTCGGAGATTGTAAAATACCCAATCAGGTTGTATTGACCAAGGTTGCTCCACCCGGAGCATGGTACCCGATGGTATCAGGATGGTTTGATTTCACTCAAGACTATATCTCTCAGATTAGCACAGATGCTATAGCCAAAATAAAATCAAAAGAAATGAAACTGGTGTTTACCTATCATGAAGGTGATCATCCCGGAAGAATTCGAGATCGATTGAACACTCTTTGCGAACAGCATGGCATAGACAAAGAAATGACCTGGTTGATTTCCGGCAATTCCTCTGCTGATCAATATCCAAATTCCGTGTATTGGCCTGAACTAGAATTTATGTATTGGCGTACAGTGGACAAAAGTACCAATGCTCGATATCATCTCAATCCAAGATCACGAGCATACACCGGATTATGCAGGATAGATAAACTTTGGCGCAAGGTATTCATGAGCGATCTCTGGAGTCATGACTTACACAAACAAGGTTACTTCAGTTACACTCAACACCTGTTGGGTGGGGAGGACGATTATTATGAATGTGCCTTAAGGAACGGTTATCTCGCTAAATGCCAATCTAGAGTAGATCGTTTTATTGCCGCTGGGCCATTCCGTGTAGATGGTCTAGATAACCGTGCTCACAATACCTATGATCAGAACATGACTGACTTGTATACAGACAGTTACTTCAACATTGTATTAGAGACCATGATTGATATAGATGATTCCGGTGGACAATTTGTCACAGAAAAAACATTCAAGCCCATATTCAACAATCAGTTCTTTGTGGCGGTGAGCTCTGCAGATCATCTCAGACACCTACGCGATCTAGGATACCAGACCTTTGGTCGATGTATAGATGAGAGTTACGATTCCGTTACCAACAATCAAGATCGATTTGAAGCTGTGTTGTATCTTACCAAGTCGCTGATAAGATCTGGTCAAGATAATTTACATCGTCTATATCAGGATCTTGCACCCGAGATAAATCACAATGCCCATGTGTTTCAGACCGGCATGGCTCAACGATTGCAGGCCGTGGTGGATCGTATCAACTGCAAACCTTGATGCCATAACACCGTTGGAATCGATCAGCATCTCTAGGATCGTTGACCATGGGTTCACCGCGTATGTTGAGACTGGTGTTTAATAGCATAGGGCATCCGGTCATCACATACCACTTTTCTAGTAGTTGTCGGATACCCGATCCGTCACAAGGCACGGTCTGAACTCTACTGGTACCATCCACATGCACGATAGCGGGAAACTGATCTGTCTTACGACATTCTGCTGTGACCTGCATGTATGGGCTGGTATTAAAGTTGGGCGGCATGTGAAAGTATTCTGCTGCGTATTCTTCCAGGATCACCGGAGCAAATGGTCGGAACTTTTGTCTGCGCTTGATTTCGTTGACCCGATTCTTGATTAAATGCCCTCTTGGATCTGCCAGCAAACTTCGATTGCCTAATGCTCGTGGTCCAAACTCTGCACGACCTGATGCCACACCTACTATCTTGTCTGTGACCAAGTGATCCAAGATCTCGTTTACCGGGTAAGCACCGGGTATATTATGTCCCAGAAAACTGTCTCGCCAATTAACACGGCTACCATGAGCCAAACAACTAGCACCGAGACTATTGCCAGCGTCACCCGGATTAGGCATGATCCAAATTTTTTCATAGTATTGTCCCAAGAATCTGTTGGCCAGGCAGTTCAATGCCACACCGCCGCCGTACACTAGATTGCGGCTGCGACCATGCTGCCTGGCCTTTTGTAAAACATCTCGTATCATGCTTTCCACTAGAAATTGTGCTGTGCTGGCGATGTTTGCAGGATCAGCATTGGGCAGGAAATCATCGTCTACACCAATGTGTAGATTGTGTTTGAAGCGTAGTTTGGGTATGGTATCTACCAACTGCTCTCTCATCTCATTGAGATAAAGCGGCTCACCATATGCAGCCATACCCATAAGTATGTATTCTTCATCCATGGGCTTGAGGCCTACGCGGGCAGTCATGGCCGAGTAGAACAAGCCGATTGAATCAGGATATTTCAGGCTCCACACTTTTTTATACTTTGCTCGCCCGTTTTCATACCAAGCATCCCATATGGTCACAGTATCAAACTCGCCAATAGCATCTATCACCACAACTGTGGCATCTTCAAATGCACTGGTCTGGAATCCTCCTGCTGCATGGCACAGGTGATGCCCATGTGTATGTATTTTAGGACGACCTATGAGGTTGTATGAGGAGCCTAGCAGTCGATCCCAACTAGGCCATTGGAATCCTTCACCACTTCGTAGTTGTCGCATTGACTTGATCCACGGGCGTTCATAGTAGTGATATTCTAGTCTTGATGAATCTGTGTGCTTTAATGCATCTACTATGAGATCTTCACAGAGATCTTTGTCGTGTTTTCTCTTACTGTAGCGCTCGCTATGAGCAGCAAATAGTATATCACCAGCCTGATTAACCACACTCACTGCGGCATCATGGAATCCGGCAGATATACCTATGTAGTTCATTTGTAGATGAAAGGATCGCGTTTACGAAGTTCACGCAATTTCTTGCGATAGCGAATTTCCAAACTGATTTTTGCCCATACTCGTTTAATCCAATTCATGACATATTCCTTATTTGTTGTTGCTGGTAGTCCGTGTCGCTCCAATGATACTCGTATGTAGCCTCAATGTGGTTGATTCTTATTTTATAAACATCTAGATGATTGGCCAATAGATTCCATATGATATTGTAATCTGTTGTCCCAAAACTACGCACAAGATCTACCTGTGCCACACGAGGGTGACCAATGGTCAACGATTTATCATCTGGATCAAATCCATTTTCTATCAGCCAGATTCTAAACTCGGCTAGTTCCTTGATCTGCCAAGGATATGCTGCTGGGTCTCTTCCCCATTCGATATCAAAATCTCCAGCGGCTTCGGTCTGTGATTTCAAACTACTGGTTACAAGTTCACCCACCCGACTATCTCGGCCTTCGTCGTTGAATACTTCCCAATGATGTTTACCCACTGCTTTATTTACGCCCACATAAACTCCGCCCAGTGATCTGTTGATAGTCTCTATACCAAACAGTTCATAATCTTCAGTTTCTAATGCAAATCTTGGTGACTGTAACCAGCACATTAGTTGAGATGGTCTACGCCATTCAGGTGCTTGTTTTAACTTACGCATGCTCAATACCAAACTTTCATGCTCATGACATAACAGGTTTAACTGTCGTATGTGCCAGCGTGTAACTGAATCAGCGGCTGTGTAGTAAGGACTCATTGCTCCTGACACGCCTTGTAGATCTTCAAAATACCTATGCAGTTGATTCATGTGGTTATGGTCAACACCCAGATCATCTGCTACAGTATTTTCTGGTGTGAATATGTCATTGATTGTGTATCCTAGATCTGCTGCATTGATCGTTTGGATGCTACGATTGATTTCACCACAGATGTATTCTAAAGAACGATCGCTATTGGCCCATCCTAACCAACAGTAGTTTTTCTCCAAGTGATAGTTATTGGCAATCAGATGTCTCAATGCCAAGAGCCACTTTCGTGAGAGACTGTTGTCCTCCACATCAATGTATACTGTGAGTACATGATTGTGTCGGCTACGCAGATCTATTTCAATCAAATTTGGCAATTTCCATCCACCATTTTAATACATCAGGTCTTGCTGATAGGATATCAGTCATAGTTATCGGTTGTGTTCTTATCTGTTCTAATTGTAACACACGAGCACGGCCTTGAGCAAGAGCAGATTGGTATTCGTTGGGCCATTGTTCTTCAAATGTGGGCCGATTCTTTAACTGCGTCAATACCGCCTGCATGGCTCCTGTAGTTTCTGTTATCAATTCATCCAGCCAAGGCTCTAACAAGTGTCTGGGCAAGGCCAGTGGGCTCATGATGATATCCGGAGAGAATGAAAAGATAACTTTGACTAGGATGTCTACACCGAATTGTCTAGCGAGTTCTGTAATCTTGCCAACTTCGAACATTCCGGGCAGAGTGAGCGTAAAGTCAATTCTGACTTGACGAGGGTGACTTCGGATCTCCACTGCTTTACCGAAGTTATCAAGCCATTGATCATAGTCAAGACCTGTTCTAATGTATTCGCCAATTGCGCCTGTGCCGTCGAGACTTGCACATATCTGCCAATCGCGTAGCCCAGGAAGAATATCACGATAGAGATTGATACTACGATACTCCACCCTAGATAAGTTTGTATTGTATCTAGCATATACTCTTGGCCCATCTCCTAGTTCTATTATGCGTTGCATGTATCGCCAATGCTGTTCATACATCAACGGTTCCCCACCAACCCAATATACTTCTTCTACTCTGTGCTGTTCTACAGCATCACTAAACTCTTGTTCAATTTGACTATCCTGGAACTGACTTATTTGCTGTCTTACTTCGGGCCGCATCCAGTTATTTTTGGGATTAGACCAATTGACCATGTGATGTGTCTTTTGCTCTGATTCCCAGCTACTGCTTAACATGTCCCCACATGTCCTGCATTTGAAATTGCACAAGTTGCTGAATCTATAATCCCAACTCACAGGTTGCATTGAGGTGTAACCGGTTGGATCTGTTTGTTCTAAAATTGCGGAGTATTTATGTTCAAATAGCTGCCCAAAGTATGTACGATAAACATCAGTGTTTAACAATTGATCATTACAAACTTCGCACTCGGGCAAGCGTTCACCGGCCATCATACGGCGGCGAACTGACTTCATATGCTCCCCATTCCAATGCTGTTCTAATGTGATAGGAACATAGGTTCCTGTGCCCGATTCAGTATCAATGTATTGCTTAAAATTCTGTGCAGGTTCTCGACTGGCACAGCACATACGCCTTTCGGTTTGTGGAGAGAGATAGGTGTGTACCCAAGGCGCCAAACACAGAGACTCAGGTTTTTGCATAGTTTAATATCTGTGCTAATTCCGAGGCTACTTTTTTTAGATCTTGTTGTCGTCGTTGATCTAACTGGCGTATCTGTTGTCGTGTTTCATCACCATCAGACGATTCGCCTCGATTCATAAAATCAATAATGCGGTCAAACTCTGCGCGAAATTGTTCAGGCACATCACAGTTATTGAGGTAATCGGTAATCTGTTGTTTGGCAGAAGTTGGAAGTCTTGAGATTGAAAAATGCCATACATCATGTAGCATGTTCCAATATACAAAATCAAAATCCTGTAATGCAATCCATAAAGCTACTTCGTCAAGGTATCTAACATTAAACACATTCACAGTAGTACAGCATTGTAACTTTAGGTTGGGCATAGTTTCACGCATGAATCTAAACCGGTTGATATTCTCCTTCACTGTGCCCCAAGAGGCGTTGCTGCGTTGATATTCAAACCTTGGGCCAATGTCATCCACACTAAATGCAATCTCCACAGTCTTAAAATGCCGCCATATGTCCGGTCCCCGATCTGGAAACAATGTGCCATTGGTGTTATAATGTATTTCAACTTGACCAGCGATACCACGATCCACTATCCCTTGCAACATATCAAAATGTTGATCAATCATAAATGGTTCGCCGCCAGTGAACTCGATGTATCGAATGTCGGCAAGAACGTTATCAATCTCTGCCCAGAAATGTTCATTCTCTTTGGGCCAGGCTCCGGCCTTTAACATTCCATAGGCATAACTGGTTTTTTGTTCGGCCCGTGGTAGGAAAGATATTTCTTCTCCTGCAAACTGCGAGCTGGACCACGCTCCGCAAATCCTGCATTTGAGATTACAAATATTGCCCAATTTTAGATCCAAAAACATCAGAGGCTTGTGGGCACTGGTCCATGATTGATCTGTCAATACATGTTTAAGTCTTTCTAATGTATGCATTCGTTTGGATGTCCTGCCCGAATCCTCTTCAGCCCAACATCTTCTGCAAGTGTTAGGTTGTTTTTCGTTTAGAAATTCTGTGCGTAACCCTTGCATGTAATCGCTACTTTGTATATCTGAAAATTTAGCATCAGATAACTTGAACTTGTTTCCATCATTGTCTACTATTTCATCGTTGGCCAAACAGCAAGGTCTCACAGTTCCAATGGGGCTGGCTTCTAAGCTGACCCAAGGCAATACACAGAATTTTTTATGTGGTAGTTTCATTTTTTGTGACTTTTAGTAATAAATTTTTAAGCGTCATATAAGAATCACTGTCAAACTTTATGTCGTCGTTGATACAGTTATGCTTGTCTAATATCTGTTGGCATAATTTATAATTGTGTATCAGCTGTGATTTTACTTTATCGTACACATCTGGAGGCATCAATATTTTGTCGTGTCCAGTTATTCCATAACGATCATCGTATAATTGTACTGATTCAATGTCAAAATAGTCATCGATGCTTTGTTGATGTAGATTTATACTGTCGATCATCTGGTTGAGTTCGGCGGTATTTCGACTCATTGGTAACTTCAATGCTGTGGCCACTTCTTGCAGAATCAATCTCCTGCGTATTCTTTCGTAGTAGGTAAGAGTGGGGTTTTTATCTAGTCTCCAAAGTATGTCACTGCCGGGCTTGCTGCTCAATCCAATTTCTTCTTGTTGATTCCACAATGGTGTTTGTTGATGATGTGTATAAGGAGTGCCCAATGTTATTTTGTACACTGTGCCTGATGCACAGTATTTCTGATAACGAATAAACATATCAACTGTGTCTAAAAAATCATCCCAAGTTTCAGTAGGGTAGCAACTAAAAAACAACAGCACACATACGATACCTCGTTGATCAAATTGTTCTAACTCATAATCTATATCAGTTGTAAGAAACTGTTTCTTCATGTGTGCTCGTACTGCGTCTGACCCTGACTCAACACCGATTGTCAAGCCTTCTCCTCCACTGTCACGAATGAGATCATAGTAATGATCGTTTAGTGCATTTGATCTAGAGCGTGTGATATATTGACCTACCCATTTCAAAGATTTTTCCGGGTGTGATTTATTATGGTCAGCAAGATAAGTTATAAATTCTGTAAATGCTTTAAGACTGCCGTTTACTAAACTGTCAGTCATATAAAATTTGCGAACTCCATATTTATTCTGTAGGTGTATCATTTCTTGAGCTATATGTTCCCCAGACCGATATTTAAATCGAGGCCACAACACTGGAATATCACAGAATGTGCATTGGCGTACACAACCTTTGCTGCCAGTGATAGGAAGTATAAACTCATTGACATAATCGTATGCAGCAAGATCATAATCGTCGAAGTTTACAAATGGTATTGTTTCTAGATTTATTTTCCCAACATCGGTCAAGACATTGTTGTCAGTATCTGTTGTCAACAGATCAATCACTGCTTGTTCACCATCGCCTTGTATTACTTTATCGACCAATCCGTAAAATAGCAAAGTTTCAGCAAAGACCAAGTCAGGATAATCACCAAAAAACTTTTCAATCCTACTAAGGAATTCACTGTGATCCGGACCCAATGCGTAGCTACTGGCTCCGCGCCCACCTAGCACTATTTTGAGTTTTAGTCCTCTACGGCGTATTTCAGCACACAATAATAAACATGCTTTGTGACTTTTATAACTAAAAATAGAAATACCCAACCATCTGGGATTGTGGGCGATTATCAGATCAATGCTTTGGTCGACCCATTCGCGGATGTATCCATGATCGTTGTCAAAAAATGCCAGTACAGCATCATCGGTCTCAACAGCAGTGGGACCAATGTTTTCAAAATTATATTGAACCTGGCTAAACTTTTCCTTACCCCCGCATATTTTCAATAATAAGATGTTTAAATCTTCAGTTCGTGCAGAAAATCCAGCAGCATTGACACAGGCTTTTATCACCGCCGGACTGCTAGGAGGATATTGTAAATCCAATACCGGAAGACTCACTATTAGCATATCCAATGTCATTGTTTGATGCTCACTGTAGAGACTGCAATTCCGGTATAACATCTAGCAATCGTTCAGAACGGATGCTATCTAATTCATGTGTTTTACGCCAGAATGTATCAATGAGATGGGTGTTGTCTGTGGCCATCATAAAATTGATAGCTGACTTAAATCCCGAAGTAGCACGTTCTAGCGGGTCTTGATTTTTTAACCATTCTACATGTTCTTCATATTTTATTCGCAGACGTTGTTTGTACTTTACCGGAGCAATGTCAATTCGATAGTGTGGCGGATCTTGCAAGATGTTAACATTAAGATCCTGGGGCTTTATAAGTCCACGCTCTACCCAGTCTCGATGAAAGTCTGGCAGGTGCCATGCATTCATTATACTGAGAGTAGGACTAATATAAAAATCCACATTAGGGCAAATTTTTAACATATCAATCCTGTTTTGCTTGACCTTGTTCCATTCAGTGCCCTTGCGTATGTATTCTCCATATTTTCCGGAGCCATCTAGGCTGGCACCCACACTAACTGAATCAAATAATTTCCAGTACTCAAACACGCTGCGATCTTTAAGATTGGTATGCGTAAAGTTAGTGTTATAGATCAACCGTACATTGAACTTTTTTTGTCGTACTAGTTCGTCAAGAATCTTGTAATGTTCTTCCATCAGCAATGGTTCACCACCGGCAAAATAGATCTGCTCTACATAATCCAGATGTGGTAATAACTGTTCCCACATATCAGTTTCAGTGCGTCCAGCAATGTTTAACACTTTGTGGTTCTTAGCCCAATCATCGTCGGCTAACTTGGCTTGATCCTGATACCATTGGCTAGAGAAGATATGACCGCAACTACGGCATTTGAGATTACACAGATTTGAAAATCGTATGTCCCAATAGGTCATCTCAAATGGGTTCTCATCTAACTTTTTGATATGATGGCCGTGATGCTTGTTTGCGCTTTTACGACCCGAAAAAAATCCAGATTGTTCTTGCTCATAACAGCGACCACAGGCTACATTAGGAGTTTCATTCAACATGTCTGACCGTAATTGTTGCATAGGCTGATCTTGCCATATCTCTGCCAAAGTGTTAATTCTACAATTACCTACTGGATATTTCATTTCAGAATGGCAACAAGGATATGCTTCACCAGTGGGATACGCATGAAGATGTATCCATGGATAGATACAAAAGGTTTTGGACTTGGTGAGCAAAAATTGTTCACGATCTGTGAGTTCTGTAAAACGAACTAAATCACTGCTGTTATATTTGTATTGAGTCATACCAGGGTTTTAGTGCAGGAAATGCCAGGTCAAAGCATTTGCCTCGACGCTGATCGTATTGTGTATAGAACTGCTTGAAGTCATTCAATAGTTTGGGCCGGTCAAATGCTTCTGAGTGCGGAGTCTTTACTATGTCTAAGTAGTCAATCAAGCGTTGAACATGATTGACTTCGTGCTCATGCAAGAATTCACTATCCCACCAAGCGTCAAGCCATACTTCTAACCGCTGGCGAAATACTGTGCGTAGTTCGTCGGGCAACACCAAGGGTGATTGGAAGCTGGGGAATCGCAGGATGTTCAAGGTAAAACTCACAGCATCACGGCCGTATTCTATTTTCCAGTTCATTATGCATTCCAAGAACTGATCCAGTGAGTACAAGCACAATGCATTGATGGTGTTCATGATGTGTATACCACGGAACTTTCCGGAATCAAGAAGTCGTTCTACATTGTTAGCCCAGTCATCCCACACTAACCCGTCTCTGATGTATTCGGCTTGCAGGCCTATACTTTCGTTAGATGTGTAAAGATCAACTTCTAACCCATCAATGCTATCAAGCAATCGATCCAGATCCACTGCTGTGCCCAGATTTGAATTGATAGCCAAGCGTGTTTGGCTACGCCCTGGATTGTTCTTGAACCAGTCAATCAGTTTCCAAGTCTCACCTGACATCAGTGGTTCGCCACCGGTGATTCTCAGTTCTTGGAGGGTTCGATGTAGATCCGACTCCCACCACGCAAAGAACGCATCCACATAAGGATTGGCTTCACCGAAGCTATAAAGCTGACTACTGCCATGATCGTGAGTAAAGTGATTCCTGCCATCAGACACAAGGCCTTGATAAGGTCCATTTTTACGAATGTCTCGAACCCAAGTGCTGCTGAATGCAGGATTACAATAACTGCAAGCAAATTGACAAGTGCGGTCAAAAG